>ERZ808240.2581-NODE-2581-length-19373-cov-7.207268_pt1 | contig 19373 bp, 16 predicted proteins | sample MGYA00521084_ERZ808240 | MGnify/ENA primary metagenome ERZ808240 (study PRJEB31516, sample SAMN03275571) | gut metagenome | biome: mammalia-associated habitat; material: feces | host: Papio cynocephalus | place: Kenya | collected 2012-08-06 ...
TTCTTTGTTTTCAATCAAGATTGCGAACGAGCTTAGCGAGTTTCGCAATTACCTAAATAAAAAACACAACGAAAAGTATTGCCACATACTTTTCGTTGTGCCTGTTTTCCTTTGTCTCCCCAAGTATGCATCCCCTATGCATTTTTATTTTGTCCCAACTGTATCATTTACGATCGTATCATACACGTCCATATCTACGCTGTCCGGGTACTTGAAGATCGGATCGATTTGTGCCTGCCACTTCGTAAGCGTATCCGATAAAGCCTCCTGTACCTGCTGATTATAAAGCACGATTTTCTGCTCATTTGTTTTCGTCTGATCAGTCAGCGCGATCATCTGGAATATATGATAGCCATACTGTGTCTCCACAACCGTGCTGTACTGTCCGTTCTCCATACTATACAGCAGATCATACACATCCTGTCCATATGTCTCCAGAATCTGTGATGGACTCATCGTCTGCGTCTGTGCCTGATCCAGCTGATAGTACTCTGCCAGCTTCTCGATTGCTGCACCTGTGGTATCTTTCAAGTCTGCTGTCGCAAGCGTTGCACACGCCTGTAGCGCATTTTCATATTGCTGTTTCTTTTGCTCTTCGGTATATGGTGTCACCACACCATTTTCATCCATACTGTAACACTCAAAATACATGTCGTAGAACGTCGTCATCCGCGCTTCTTCATCGGAAATCTCAATCTTCCGGTCATCTAAGATCTTCGCTTCCACCTTCGATGCGATTGCATTTTCCTGCATTACTTTCTCGGCTTTTTCCTTTGTAATTTCCATGTTCTGCAACTGTTCATCTGTCAGTCCCTCGCAGAAATCATCTGCCTTCTGATTTAACTCTGCCAGCTCGTCATTGCCCAGTGTGATTCCAAGCTCCTCTGCATGCGCACACAACGTCTTGACACGTACGATCTCATTTACAACTTCCTCTCGCGTCAGGTTCTCCATAGAAGTTCCCACACCACCATCCGGAAGCACCGTCTGCCAGACATCACTGCCGTACTGCATTTCATACCGCTCCCGCACGGTTTCTATATAGATATATACCTCGCCCTTGGTTACCAGATTATTTCCATACTGAAACACCAGTGTTCCACTGCTTGTCTGCTTTGTTTCTTCTTCCTTTTTCTCTCCACAGCCGGAAATCATCGGTACCATCAGGCAGATACACAACAATATTGCAATTAGTTTACGACAACGTCTACTATGCTTCATGGTTCACATCCTCCGTATTATACAATGTGCGGATATCCTCAATTACCTTCTCACAGGAAGATACCATCTCTTCCTCGATCAACTTCGACATACGGATACGGAAATATGTCTGCTTGCCCGCGGTAAGCCGCAATGTGTTCTTATACCGTTTCAGCAACGGATTGACCCGCTCCGCCTGCACAGGTGCCTGCGGCAGCATGTAAAACCGCACCTCATCACCCACATATTTGATATCCGTAATATAGACCTCATGAGCAATCGCCTTCAGATATGCCACATCAAGCAAGCGGAAAAACGGCTTTGGCGGTTCGCCAAACCGGTCGCGCACTTCCTCTAAGATGGCATCATTATCCTCGCGGTTTGTGCATTTCGAGATTCGCTTATACAAATCCAGCTTCACGAATTCATTCTTCACATAGCTGTCTGGAATATAGGCATTAAGCGGAAGTTCTACGTTTGTCACGAACTCCTCACGCACCGTCTCACCAGACAGACGCCGGATTGCATCGTTCAACATCTGGCAATACAGATCATAACCGACTGCCTCAATATTTCCCGACTGCTCCTGTCCAAGCAGATTTCCGGCTCCACGAATCTCCAGATCCTTCATTGCTATCTTATACCCTGAGCCAAGATCTGTAAACTCCCGGATTGCTTTCAGACGTTTCTCCGCGACTTCTTTTATCATCTTATCACGCTTATAAAGCAGGAATGCATAGGCACTCCGGTTGGAACGTCCAACACGTCCACGCAGCTGATAGAGCTGTGACAGGCCAAACCGGTCTGCATCATGTATGATGATCGTATTGACATTTGAAATATCCAGTCCCGTCTCAATAATCGTCGTCGACACAAGCACGTCAATCTCACCTTTGATAAAACGACGCATCATCGTTTCAAGCTCCCGCTCCGGCATCTTGCCATGTGCAAATTCAATCGTTGCATCCGGCAGTACCTGACGGAGTTGTCCCGTAATGTCCGCGATTGTCTCCACCCGGTTATATACATAATATACCTGTCCGTTTCGTGCAAGCTCCCGGTTGATCGCCTCCTTTACAAACTCCAGATCGTATTCCATGATATATGTCTGAATCGGAAGCCGGTCGACCGGCGGCTCTTCCAGCAAACTGATATCACGCAGACCTACCAGACTCATATGCAGCGTTCGTGGAATTGGTGTCGCCGTGAGGGTTAACACATCCACATTTTTCTTCATCTGCTTGATCTGTTCCTTGTGCTTGACGCCGAACCGTTGTTCCTCATCAATAATCAGGAGTCCAAGATTTTTGAATACAACATCTTTTGAGAGCAGCCGGTGTGTGCCGATCACGATATCTACCATACCGGACTTCATCTGTTCCAACGTCTCTTTCACTTCCTTCGGCGTGCAAAAACGGGACAGCATCCGGATATTAACCGGATAGTTCTTCATACGCTCGCAGAATGTATTGTAATGCTGCTCAGCAAGGATTGTCGTCGGCACCAGATAGGCAACCTGCCGGTTATCCTGTACCGCCTTAAACGCCGCCCGGATGGCAACCTCTGTCTTTCCAAATCCTACATCCCCACAGACGAGACGATCCATGATCTTGCCACTTTCCATGTCATGCTTGGTATCGTCAATGGCTTTCTGCTGATCCAGAGTCTCCTCATATGGGAACATCTCTTCAAACTCCCGCTGCCATACGGTATCCTCCGAATATTTGTATCCCTGCGTACTCGAACGGATCGCATACAGCTCGATCAGTTCCTTTGCGATATCCTCCACATGTCCCTTGACACGTGTACGCACCTTTTCCCACTCCGGACCGCCAAGTTTGTTCAGCTTGACACGCGCACCATCCTTGCCGGACAGCTTGCCAATGCGGTCGAGCTGTTCCACAGGCACGAACAATTTGCTGCCCTTCGCATACTCGATACTGATATAATCTTTCATTCGTCCATCGGTTTCCACCTTGTCGATACCGCGGTAGATTCCGACACCGTGATTTTGATGTACGACATAATCGCCAACGGAAATATCTGAAAATCCGGCAATCTTCTCACCGGCATATTTCGGCAGTTTCTTCCGTTTTTTCAGTTCCTTCGAGGTAAATATATCGCCCTCTGCAATCACAAGCAGATGACACTCCGGGATTTCAAAGCCCGTCTCCATTCGTCCGACACTGATGCGTACCTCGCCCGGTTTAAGCGGCTGTTCCCGGTTCTCGGTAAAGTACGCCATGACATCATTATCCTGTAAGTTCTTCGCGATACGTTTCCCTCGCGTCGCAGACGGTGACAGAATCAGGATCCGATAATCCTTCTTCTTATATTTCTCGATGTCCTTCATCAGATCCTCGAAGCTGTTGTTGTAACTGACAAGCCCCTTTGCATCAATCTGAAATGCATACTGTTCCTTCCATGCCGGCTGCTTCTTATACAGTTCCGAAAGCAGCACCGGTGTACGGTTCACCAGTCTTGCCACAATCGTCTTTGCATCATAGAGCACATTTGCCTGTGTCGGCAGGACATAGCCGCCCTCCAGACGGCCTTCCATCGACATGCCAAACTGCATCGCATACGCTCCGGCACGCTGGCTTACACGCTCCGGATCATCAATAAAGATATCCGTGTCTGCCGGAAAATAATCTAAAAATGATACCGTATCGTCGTAGAAATATTCCACCATGCTGTCTAATCCCATCGTGGAATTAAACTCCTTTAGCTCCTCTAAGACCGATTCCACCATCTTATTCAGCCGTGCATATTGCTCCGTATGAAACTGTTCCTTCAGAAGCTTCGCCTGTGCCTTATGTTCCTTCGAAAGCTTGGCAATACCCTTGCTGATCCGCACATCATCGAGCACCATCTCCGTAGATGGATAGATGACAAACTCCTCGACACGTTCCATCGAGCGCTGGCTTTCCACGTCAAAGCTTCGGATACTGTCGATCTCATCCCCCCACAGCTCAACACGATAAGGACACTCTTCCGTCAGAGAGAAGATATCGATGATACCTCCTCTGACCGAAAACTGCCCCGGTGTCTCTACAATTGAAGTTTTCTCATATCCAAGTGTTGTGAGCTTTCGTGAAAACGCATCGAGCTGCAAGGTATCCCCGACCTTGATCGTCAATATATTTTCTACAATATGTGAGATGGACGGTATTTTGTCCATCAGACCCTCGATCGTCGTAACAACGGTACAAGGACGTCCTTCTGCGATTTTCTTAAAGATTTCCAGCCGTTCCTGTACGGTATTGTTACTGTGAATATCTGCGGAATAAAAGAGAGCGTCCTTCGCCGGATAATAAAAGGTCTGGCGGCTGTAAAACCGATAGTCCTCGACGATTTCCCGCGCGCGCCGCTCCTCATATGTCACGATCAGGCGAAACCGTTTCGTGTCTGACAATGCCTCCATCAAAAGCGGGGTGATCCGACGATCCATCCCCCATACGTGGTGGACACCCCCCGTCTCTTCCCGGTGTTTTTTTAACTCTGCAAACCTTGGATCATCCTGAAATGCAAGTGTCAATGCCTTCATTTTCTGATCCTCTTTTCTATTATTTTTTTACCTAATTAAACTTGTTCATGGCAGAAGCCACATCATGTGTGATCAACTCACAGACCGCTTCCCTTGCCCGGTCAGCGCTCTCCCGGATAATTGGCTGTTCCTCTTTTGAAAACCGTCCAAGTACATAATCTGCAAGATCCATCTTCGCCGGTTTTTCACCGACACCGATCCTGATACGTGTAAACTCCTGTGTTCCAAGCTGCGCAATGATATTCTTGATTCCATTATGTCCGCCGGCACTGCCCTTCGCGCGGATGCGGAGTTTGCCGACATCCAGACTGATATCATCATAAATAACGATCAGATCCGACAAATCACATTTATAATAGTCCATCAGCTCCCGTACACTCTCGCCGCTCAAATTCATATACGTCTGTGGCATGGCAAGAATCACCTTCTCGCCCTCAATGATTCCCTTTCCGATCAGCGCCTTATGCTTCTTCGTCTCAACCGGAATATTATATGCATCACTGATATTATATATCACGGAGAACCCAACATTATGCCTCGTTCCGGCATATTCTTTCGTCGGATTTCCCAGTCCTACGATTATTTTCATCGTCTGCCTCCTAATCCTCACGGCGACACATGATCTGCTCTGCTTCTTCCAGCTGGTCGATCGTATTCACTCCGCGGATCTCATCGCAGGCATCTCCGGTAAGCGGAAGTGCTGATACCTTGAGACCGATCTTCTTGATCAGAGCAATCGTATCCGTCAGATAATATTCCCCTGCGGCATTATCGTTGCTCAGCAGATCCAGACTCGCTGAAAGTGCCTCGGAATTAAAGATATACATACCGGAATTTACTTCCTTGCATGCACGCTCCTCTTCGGTTGCATCCTTGTGCTCAACAATCTTCTCAAAATTACCTGCCGCATCACGGATGATACGTCCGTACCCGGTTGCATCATCCAGAATTGCAGACAATACTGTCACGCCGTTTGCTTCCTTGCGATGTTTCTCGACAAGTTCTGTCAATGTCTTTCCGGTAATCAGTGGCGTGTCTCCGCAAAGCACCAGTGTATCGCCCTCTGTACCAATAAAATCCTTGGCGCATTTGACGGCATGTCCGGTTCCAAGCTGTTCTTTCTGTTCTACATAATCTACGACATCATAGATTGCATCCTTGACCTCTCTGCCCTTATAACCGACGATCACGCATACCTCACCGGCGCCCGCATCCTTGCACGCCTGAATGACATAATGCACCATCGGTCTGCCTAAGCATTTGTGAATGACCTTCGGTAAATCCGAATTCATTCGTGTTCCTTTTCCTGCTGCCAAAATTACTGCTTTTAATTTGTTCATCTTTCTTCCAACCTTTTTCTATATTTAATACAAACTATCCCGTAGTTCCTTTGCTTTCGCAACTGCTTCTTCTGCATCCATTGTCTCGTATACATAAATCTCAGTTGTCATGACAGGCTCCTGTACACAGAATGTAAATGCATATGCATTGTCCTGATACACCTTGTAATACATAGCATTGTCCTCGTTGCAATCCTTTGTATCTGTCCGAAGCATTTCCGCACCTGCATCTGCAAGCAGGAATGTCACATAATAATTGACCGGTTCTTCTGCATCTGCGGTAGCTGTTTTCTCGTACCGCGTATGTTGCGCTCCACAGGTCACATAGACATCATTGATCTCATCCCGTGCAACGATTGTCTCTTCCTGTGAATCCGTAATATACACATTCTTATTTTGTTCCAGCGAGATAGCTTTCCTCTGCATCTCGGCGATCTTCGTCCGATACCGGTATTCCACCTCCCGAATCTGATCTTCCACATAATCATACAGCTTCAGGAACTCCCGGTTCGATGGATTCAAACCTCCGGATACATGCTCGCCCGACGCCGTATACAATGTCAGTTCCTTGTATTCTCCATCCTTCAAATCCCGGCTTCCGATATTTCTTCGCATATGATACAGATCAATCTCGTCAATGATATCCTTGATCTGCCGGATTGTATCTGCTGATAACTGAACCGTCTCCTCCGGGCATGGATCACTCGGCACCCAACGATTAAAGTCATCCGCATAAATTCGGACATTTCCATTATCACTGATCTCCGCATGCAGCGTATACATCTCGTATGTCTCAACTGCCTCGCCTTTGACTGTCGATGACAACATCAGGAACACTCCATCCGCCAGTGTTGTATCCTCTTTCTTTCCGCATCCCACCAGACTGAAAAGCAGGCAGCACACGCAGAAGAAATAGAAGGTTCTTTTCTTTATGCTCAATGTTCACACCTCAAGTTCTATTGCATAATTAGTGTAATTATAGCACATATCCATTCACAATGTCATTATTTTCATTGTAGTTTCACACTTTATTCTGCCAGCATCAGGCTGAGCTGATACTGGAACGAATCCAGATTATTGTTCTGCAGATTGATTGCCTCCGCAATATCATAATCAACCAGAATATCGTTCTTGATCGCAACGATCCGGTTTCCTCTGCCCTGTCTCAATATCTCAATCGCATATGCGCCCATCAGCGAACCATACATACGATCCTTCGCTGTTGGCTGTCCCCCACGCTGGATATATCCAAGCACGGACACACGCGACTCGATTCCTGTCTCCTTCTGGATCAGATCCGCCAGCTTGCCTGCATCGGTCACACCCTCCGCCACCACAACAAGATAACTGTTTCTGCCATCGGTATGTCGTTTGCGCAGTGCATTTATAATGTAATCAAAGTTTCCATCCCATTTTTCTGGTAACACAATAGCATCTGCGGATGTCGCCATGCCAGCCCAGAGTGCGATATAGCCACGTTTTCTACCCATAACCTCTACGACACTGCAGCGTCCGTGGGATACCGAAGAATCACGAATTTTGTCGATTGCCTCCATCGCGGTATTCGCTGCTGTATCAAATCCCAATGTATACTCGGAGCAGGCCACATCCCGGTCGATCGTACCGGGAATACAGACGATATTCACGCCCTCGTCCTTGAATTTAATCGCTCCACGCAGCGTGCCGTCTCCGCCGATTGCGACAACCGCATCTACGTCATGTGCCCGCAGATTTTCCGCTGCAATCTGTCTGTATTTCTGTTCTAAAAAGCGCGCACTCCGGCTTGTAAAAAGAATCGTGCCACCCTGATTGTTGATGTTCCGCACTTTCTCCAGACCAAGTGGGATTGTCTCCCAGTCAATCAGTCCTTCGTAGCCACGCAGGACACCAACAACCTCGATTCCAAGATTGTTTGCACTGAATACGACCGCCCGAACCGCCGAATTCATTCCCGGTGCATCACCACCACTCGTCAGTACCGCTATCTTCTTAATTTCACTCATTTTGTCTTATCCTCCGGATTATTCATTATCAATTGTGCAACTGATACAGTTTATTTATTGTGCAGATATTACCAATTCTACACAGACACGCTCTCGCTCGGTTCATCACGTAATGGTACTAAATTCACGCCAAACAAGTTTGCCGTTCATTAAGTACCAACGTGCTGCACCGGTCTGTTTTAGAATTGGTAATATCTGCACAATCATATACATCTGCTATGTTGCACAAGTATAAAATTACTTACATATTGTCTTGAAAAATGCGTCTACCTGCTGCCAGCTACACGCCGTGCCATCGAATGCAAAATACGTCAGTTCATAAGACTCACAATCGCCCATAATCAAAAACTGGATACGCACCTGCTTCTCACTTCCCTTATAATACGCTTTTCCATTGAATTCTACGACCTGTTCTCCACTTTCTGCAGTAAAAGATTCCCATTTCGTGTTTGTACAGTAATCATCCAAAGCTTCACCATAGGTTTTTGTTCCATAGCTCTTCATCTCATAATCTGCCACTGGCTGTTCACGGATATACATTACCCACTTATCCATCAGAGATGACTGATCCTTGCCAATATGTGTCTCTCCGACTCCGACCACGCAGAGCACCACGGTCGCTAAGATTGCCAGAATCTTACAAAACTGGTTCTCTGTAAAATAGTGCCACTTCTTTACATTTAGTGCAAACGCCAGAATACCGCCAACAATCGCACCCCCGATATGTCCATAGATATCCACATTTCCTCCTGCGGAATAAATGGCATATCCGATTACAAGTGCAATGGCGATGATCATATCTTTCCGTTCCGCATTTTTTCGTCCCATAATACGAAGGAACACCGCCGCACACATAATTCCAAAAACGGCACCGGACGCGCCCGCAGCAAACCGTGTACTTTCCGGGTGCAGTTTGTGTGCAATCTCCATCGAAAGAAATCCTGCACCAATACCGGAACCGAAGTAGATGATTGCCATACGAAGCGAACCAAGCCGTTCTTCCACCAGCTTACCAAACAAAAACAGTGCCACCATATTTCCTAGCAGATGCTCAAGATCCGCATGTATAAACATATAGGAAATTAAACGGCGGTATTCGTGGTTCACCGTAATATATTCATAATTGATTCCTGCAAGCTGGAATGTGTTGCTAATACCAATACACATAATCGCAGCAATTACATTTGCCACAATAATCAGGATTGTAACAATCGGGATTGCCTGCTTTGCACGCACCGGTTGAACCGGCGGTACCGTATGAACTACATATGAGTCTTCATATGCATAGGGATTCTGGTTCATGTAGGAATCCTGTCTCCCATATGAATTTTGGTTCGTATATGCATCCTGTCTCCCATATGAATCCTGATTTTCATATTTCTGCGTCGGCATGCCATAATATGGTTCGGAATTTCTCTGATGTCCCATATCATCATCGTTTCTTAGCTGCATGTATCCATCCTCTTTCTACTTATGCATATCATTTGCTTCCTTCACACTGCACTCATTATATTCTACCTTCTAATTCTAGGCAACCAAAACTTGCTTCTCGCTGACTTCCTGTTGGAGTATTTCTTCCCATTTTGACTTTTTCACCCAATCAGCTCGCCTCTTTCCAGCTTCTCGTTGGGGCATTTCTTCCTATTTGGGCTTTTTCACCCAATCAACTCGCTTCTCGCTGACTTCTAGTTGGAGTATTTTTTCCCGTTTTGACTTTTTACCCAATTTGCTTGCAAGCGGATGCATGCGCGGTTCTTATTGCCAGAGATAATCCTGCCGGCTTTCGCCTGCAGACAACAGGCACTTCGTCTCCGCTTCGCTCCAACTCAGTGTCTGTTATCCCCCAAATACATGCATACGATTACAAGCAAGCTTGTATTGATGCATGTGCTTGGGGGATTATCACAAAAATACCCCGCGCTATGTGGAGTAGCGCGGGGCTGTTAGAGAAAGGAGTCGATTATAAATTCCATGTACGCGAATTTATGTTTCGTTGTGGTTAGCTGTTGCTAACTACATGTTGTATGTTAGCGTAAACTAACCAAAAAGTCAACTACTTTTTTTTTATTTTTTACTTGTTGATAATTATTCTTAACTGGCAGATATTCCTTGCGGATTACTCCGCTTGTTTACTCTATTTCTGTGGTTTTTTCGGTGCATGACAGACGCTTCCACAGTGACTGCAGTCACCGCCACAGGTTGATTTACCAGCACGCTTATCCTTCACCATGCCCCAAATTACCAAACCAACCACCGCAACAACTACCAATAATATTAAAAATGTACTTAAATTCATTTCCACGACCTCCTTGCAAGGTAATATTTATTGTTTTTGCAAACCATATAAACCAATAATGCAAATGGTTCATATGATTCCATCTAATATCCATAATATAGAATATGTTTGTGGCTTAGAAGTTCTTGGTGTTCAACTCATTTACCCAACCATGTTTGAACACGATGTTCAAACAAGCCGTCACTGAGCCACGGACGGCGAATTGGCGGCGTTGGCGTCTACTCATAATACTTACATTGAACACCTAGAACTTCTTAGCTGCAATACATCCTATATTATGAATATCTGATGGAAATATATGCAACCTCTTCTCCACCTATTATTTCCATGATTTGCAAACACAATTCCCACATACTTAATATAGCACCGGATATTCTCCGGTGCTATACAATCTTTCTTGAAAACTATGAATTAGTTTGTCTTAATCTTTGCAAACTGTGCATTCTTGTTTGGTCTGAACAGCATATACAGGAAGAAGATGATGATCAGGAATGCTACAACCGTTCCTACACCAAATGTACCTGCTGTGATGAGCATACCAATCTGATATACAACGAGTGATACAAGATAAGCAAGACCACACTGATATCCGATTGCGAACCAGAACCACTTTGCACTGTTCATCTCTCTCTTGATTGCACCCATTGCTGCAAAACATGGAGCACAGAGAAGGTTGAACAACAGGAATGACAAACCGCTTGGCTCTGTAAACTTGCTTGCAAGTGTCTGGTAAACGGTTGTGTCTCCGCCACCGTACAGGATACCCATAGTACCAACGATATTCTCCTTTGCTACAAGTCCAGTTACACTTGCAACAGTTGCCTGCCAGTTGCCCCAGCCCTGTGGCTTGAAGATCCAGCAGATTGCGTTACCGATCTTAGCGAGGATACTGTAGTCCATCTGATCTTCTGTCAACATTCCGAAGCTTCCGTCAACCCATCCGAAGTATGTTGTGAACCATACAACGATTGTAGAAAGAAGGATGATTGTACCAGCCTTCTTGATAAAGGACCAGCCACGCTCCCACATGCTGCGGAGAACGGCGCCAACCTTTGGCCAATGGTAAGCTGGAAGTTCCATAACGAATGGAGATGTATCACCAGCAAACATCTTTGTCTTCTTCAGGATGATACCTGAACAGATGATTGTAATAACACCGATGAAGTAAGCACCGGTTGAAATGATTGCGGAGCCGTTGAAGATAGCACCTGCGATCATTGCGATAAATGGAACCTTTGCACCACAAGGGATAAAGGTCGTTGTCATAATTGTCATACGACGGTCTTTCTCGTTCTCAATTGTACGAGAAGCCATGATACCTGGAACACCGCATCCCATACCTACAAGCATTGGGATGAAGGACTTACCAGACAAACCAAACTTACGGAAGATACGATCCATGATGAACGCAACACGGGCAAGGTATCCACAGTACTCAAGGATTGCAAGGAGGATGAACAGTACCAGCATCTGAGGTACGAAACCAAGTACCGCACCAACACCGGCGATAATACCATCAACGATCAATCCCTGTAACCACTCTGCACAATGTGCTTTCTCAAGTCCCTTTGTTGCAAGATCCGGGAGAGAAGGAATAAATACACCATAATCTGCCGGATCTGGCTCTTCACAGCCATAAGACTTGTATGTATCAACTGCGCTCTGCAAATCTGCATATGTAGATTCTGTCTCGTCAGTTGCCAGTGTCTCCTCATCTTCTACAAGATAAGTTGCTGTTGTATCTGCATCGAATACTGTCAACAGTTCGTCAGCAGCCTTTGCAGCATTTGCCGGATCAAACTCATCTGACTCTGCATCCATAGCATCTGCAATATCGCCAACTTCTACACCATTTTCTTCACCATAAGAGATGAATCCATCGATGATCTGCATTGCCTCCGCGTAAGCATCTGCATCGTCGCTGTAAGCAACGCCATCGTCATTCTTCTCCATACCAAACAAATGGAAACCATCACCGAACAGATTATCATTTGTCCAGTCTGTTGCAGCAGCACCAACGGTCTGCATTGCAATATAATATACTAAGAACATGACAATTGCAAAAATAGGAAGTGCCAAAATACGGTTTGTTACAATCTTATCAATCTTATCAGATACAGAAAGCTTCTTTCCTGACTTTGCCTTCTTCAGACATTTTCCAATGATGGAAGAAATATAAGCATAACGCTCACTTGTCACGATAGACTCTGTATCGTCGTCGTACTTATCTTCCAGTGTCTTGATCTCTGCAGATACATCTGGGATATTCTTCAGCTGATCGCCAATCTTGCTATCTTTCTCAAGAACCTTGATTGCGAAGAAACGCTTCTGTGCTTCTGCTACAGAATCATCCAGCTTTGCTTCCACTGCTTCGATTGCTGTCTCAACAGCATCATCAAACTTATGTATACGAGCAACGGCTTTCTTTGCCTTTGCAGCTGCAACTGCCTTGTCAGCAGCTTCCTTGATTCCTTCGCCCTTCAAAGCGGAGATCTCAACAACTTCACAGCCAAGTGCATTGGAAAGTGCCTTAATATCGATCTTGTCGCCGCTCTTTCTGACTACATCCATCATGTTGACAGCCATAACAACCGGGATGCCAAGCTCGATGATCTGTGTAGACAGATACAGGTTACGCTCCAGGTTTGTACCATCAATGATGTTGATGATTGCATCTGGATGCTCACCGATCAGATAATTTCTTGCTACAACTTCCTCCAATGTATATGGAGAAAGAGAATAAATACCAGGTAAGTCCATGATGGCAACATCTTTATGTCCCTTTAACTTACCTTCCTTTTTTTCTACCGTAACACCTGGCCAGTTACCAACATACTGGTTTGCGCCGGTCAAGGCGTTAAACAATGTCGTTTTACCGCAGTTCGGGTTACCTGCGAGTGCAATTGTAATTGCCATGATTTCTCTCCTTATCTTTTTACATTCCCTGACATTGGGTGATTACTCTACTTCGATAATTGCAGCATCTGCCTTACGAACAGACAACTCATAATTACGAACTGTAATTTCAACCGGATCTCCAAGCGGAGCTACCTTACGCACGTAGATCTCAACGCCCTTTGTGATACCCATATCCATGATTCTTCTCTTGATAGGACCCTCGCCTGCAATTTTTGTTACCTTTACGGTCTCCCCTACTTTTACCTGATTCAATGTCTTCATTGTTTCACTTCCTCTCTTAAAGAATACGTCCTTTCTAGGCTACCTGGATTTTACTTACCATGTCACGACCAAGAGCCACTCTTGAATCTTTCACCTTTAAAATCATGTTTCCGCCAAGCGTTGATACAACGGTTACAACGGCTCCGTCCACAAAGCCGAGGTTCTCAAGGAATTTACGAACTTCCTCTTTTCCCCCCACTTTCACGATGGTTTTTGGTTCTCCTTCTTCTACCATTGACAGTGGCATAAAAATCACTCCTTTTCTCTAGTATTCATACTTTATTTTAGGTTAGTTTAGAACAACTAACTTTCTGTCGACACAATATTAGCCCAAACTAACTATTTTGTCAATAAAAAATACATTAGATTTTTATATTTCTATTTCTTATTTATAATTTATAAAACATTTTTGCAAAGCGTTTGCAAACCTGTAAAATTTGTGTTAGTATTCAGACATAACGACGTTAATAGTACTTATTATGTAAAGGGGATTAGTTTATGAAAATACAGGAATCAGCCGAAGATTACCTGGAGGCAATTTTATTTCTCGGCAAATCACACGAACACGTTCGTTCCATCGATGTCGTACATCATCTTGGCTTGTCTAAGCCAAGTGTCAGCGTATATCTGAAGAATCTTCGTGTAAACGGATATATAAATGTAGATGAAAAAGGATATTTGTCACTCACAGAAGACGGCATGAAGATCGCATCCAAGATCTATGAACGGCATGAAACACTTGCCCATCTTTTTATGTCTCTGGGTGTGAACGAAGAGGCTGCATACGAGGATGCCTGCCGGATTGAGCATGACTTGAGCGATGAGACGTTTCAGGCGTTAAAGAATCATTACATCAATCACATGAGTCAGGCATAAATATTCTATATGAAATACAACAGGTACAGATAGATTTGTACAAGCATATTTTATACATAACCATATATCGTACAAAAAAGTACAGTTTGAATACTGAGGTTCCCCTCAAGCTTCAAACTGTGCTTTTTATTTTCAGAACAGCAATCTCTGACTATGCTCTCCTGACTTCCAGCTGCCACGCGATCTTCCGTTTACACAGGAAGAACGCCGGAATCAGAAATGCATCTGCCATCAACCACGCAAGCGGGCTGGAGAAGCAGGCTCCAATATAACCAAACTTCGGCACAAGCAGCATACCTGCGATACCACGGGCAACCATCTCCATGACACCTGCAATGATCGCAAGCGATGAAAATCCCATACCCTGAATCGTAAAACGAACTGTATTTACCAGCGTAAGCAGGCAGTAGAACGATGATACGATCATCAGAAACTGTGATGAATTCTGCATGATAACCGGATCTTTCTCATTTAAGAACAACATCGTAAGCTGTCCACCGAACAATTTTACAACAATCACCATCAGTCCGGACACAATAAATCCAACGATACAGGCAGCCCGCAGACCTTTTCCCACTCGATCCAGCTTTCTTGCACCGATATTCTGTCCTGCATACGGCGCCATCGTCTGTCCAAGTGCATCAAACGGGCACGCAAGAAACACATTGATTTTCGAACCAGCCGTCATAGATGCAACATAAACGGAACCAAGTCCGTTGACCGCCGTCTGAAGGATTACCGAACCAATTCCAGTGATGGAATACTGCAATCCCATCGGGATTCCAACACCTGTCAGCTTTCCGGCAAGTCGTCCTTCCAGCTTCCAGTCACCTTTCTCCATTGAGAGAATATCGAACTTCTTCTTAATATATATGACACTGATCACGCCCGATACCCCCTGTGAAATCACAGTTGCCAGTGCAGCACCATCCACACTCATTTTGAACACGATAATCAACAGCAGATCCAGACCTATATTGATAACGGACGAAATCGCAAGGAAGATAATTGGCGATTTGCTGTCCCCCAGTGCACGCAGGATAGCGGCTGTCATGTTGTACAGGATCGTACACGGAATTCCTGCAAAGATTATAAATATGTAAATATAAGCATACTCAAAAATATTCTCCGGTGTGTTCATCAGCGTTAAAAACGGGTGGCAGAACACAAGCATCAACGTAGTGAATATCGCACTGAAAAATACGCACAGCCACACGGAGTTTGCTACCATCTTCCGAAGCTGTGGAAAGTCCTTGGCTCCAAAGCTCTGTGAGATTGGCACCGAGAATCCACTGCACAGTCCCATACAGAATCCAATGACAATAAAGTTCAGACTACCAGTCGAGCCAACGCCCGCAAACGGATCCACGCCCAAATATTTTCCTACGATCATCGTATCAACCAGACTGTAAAACTGCTGGAACAACAGTCCCAGAAACATCGGAAATGCAAATCCGAGAATCAGTTTCATTGGCGATCCTACGGTCAGATCTTTCGCTGGGCTGGATGATTTCTTTAATTTCTTTCTCTCTTCTGACATCTTCCAGATTCCTCCTGATTATATCTCTCAAATCTTATACATACATCTGTGCACGGCAGTTTTACACAGAGACAAGATGTGCTCTGCACATCCTGCTCTGATTAGCGGTCGTCAAATGCACCGCATAAATGCGTGCATTTTCCTCGTCGCCATAACAAAAAGAAATCGCCATAAGCAAATACAGGCGTTGCTCACAGCGATTTCTATTCATTCCTCGTTATAAGAGAACGATTTCTATCCGATTAATCCAGATACTCTTTGATTGCAGCAAGCAGTTCGTCATACGTCTCATATGCTGCAAGCTCCGGATTGTCCTTCTTGATCTGTTCTGTACTCTTAAACAGGAAGCCTGCCTTACTAGCCTTGATCATACCAAGGTCGTTATAACTATCTCCACTGGCGATGGTCTCAAATCCGATCGACTGTAATGCCTTAACCGTTGTCAGCTTTGACTGCTCACAACGCATCTTGAATCCTGTGATCTCTCCACTTTCTGCAACCTCCAGAGAATTACAGAAAATTGTCGGCCAGCCAAGCTTCTTCATCAACGGTGTTGCAAACTGTGCAAAGGTATCACTGATAATGATTACCTGTGTCAAACTGCGCAGCTCATCTAAAAACTCCTTTGCGCCCGGAATCGGATCAATCTTCGCGATTGTCTCCTGAATCTCCTTCAGACCAAGTCCATGCTCCTTCAGGATGCCAAGTCTCCATGTCATCAACTTATCATAGTCTGGTTCGTCTCTTGTTGTCTTTTTCAGTTCCGGAATTCCACTTGCCTCCGCAAATGCGATCCAGATCTCTGGTACCAATACGCCCTCTAAATCTAAACATACAATATTCATTGCCATAACTCTATCCTCCGTTTTTTATTTTTATCATCCATTTAACCTGATGTTAAATTTTCTACTGAATTACGATATATGGGTGCATATCCTTCGATAATTCTGCCAGATATGCAAGCACCATATCCTCCGTTGTTGCAATGCATCCCAGCGTCGGTTGCTGCCCCACATGGAAGAAAATCGCCGAACCTCGCCCCGGCTCCACCGGATTCTGATTGTACTCCACAACAAACCCATACTTGTAAGCATCCGTGTATTCTATCATATGTTCTGCACTCTGCCATGTCTTTTCTCCATCAAGCTCTATGCGTTGATTATATAATTCACTGTCCTCATCGTCAACCCAATATGTATTTTCTGTAATCTGAAATGTTGAAAGTCTGGTATCCGGTTTCTCTTCTATATAAAATGCTTCACCGATTGGAAATACCCCGGCAGGTGTCATCCGGCTTCCCTCATAAGACTCCCGGCTCACGCCATTTGTCCCTACATAGCCCTCTGTTGTCAGTCCGACATCCGTCCATTTTCCGTCCGCATCGCAGATATACATGGATATCGTCGCTTTGTCGTGATCTGCATCTACAACAACCAGTTGTCTGCAGGAAACCTCCGCCAGCTGTGCATAGCTGACCAGACTCCGGTTCAGGATCTCTGTCAAAGCTTCCGGCTGTGCCTCTTCTGGAACTGCCGCATCTGTCCCAGTCGCATCTCCGGCTGTATGCATCTGCTCCTCCATCGGCGTTGCCACATCCCCTGCCGTTGCATCCGCAGCCGCCTCCGTGGCTGCCATCTGTGCGTGTTTCTTTTTCTGCTGATTGTGCATGAGATTCGCGATTACAATTCCCAGAACCGAACCGATCAAAAGTCCCATCAACATGCAGAACAACATCCGCAAATTCTTCATAGATACCCCCTAATTCAATGTGATTTCAATATGTGGATTCATGCTTCCATCCAACAGCTTCAACAATTCTGTCATATTTTCTGCTGAAATATCAATACAGCCTGCTGTCTCGCTGACATTGCTATAATTTCCGCAAATCGTAATGACTGAGCCTTTTCCCGGTGTCACGCCATCCGAAGACAAGCCATCTCCGTTATGTTCGATAAAGATAATTGCATTTAACTTTCCATTTACGATATTGCTTCCGACATGATCGACACTCACATCGCCTACCGTATTCGTATCAACAAGCGTGTTGTACAGCTCGGACTCTGTGTCATCCACAATTGCAGCTGTATCGCTTGCGAGTTTAAAATTCATGTTATTTTTTGGATCAACATTTGCCATGACAAAGCCAAGCTTAAAGGTTCCCATCGGTGTGACGCCTTTTCCCTCGCCGTAATCAGAGCCGATTCCATTTCTGCCAAGCACACATGCAACAGAATATTTGTTAACCCAGTCGCCATGTTCCCAATTATAAACGGTCAGCGTTCCAGATGTGCTTCCCGCATGTGCGGTTACCGTGATCTTCTGCGAATATTCATACGGACATTCTGCTTCCTCTGTGGTTTCTTCAGTCGTCTCCTCGGTTGTCGTTTCTTCGGTCGTTACCTCCGTGGTCGCCGCGGTTGTTGGCGCCACGGTTGTCGTTTCTTCCTTATTCGTTGGATGGATCAATACAACGTAGACTGCAACAGCCGCTCCTATGATCAGCACAATCAGAATTGGCAGCAAAAACCGCAACATCAAGGACGCCTTCTGGGTCTCCTTTGTCACTTTTTCTTTTCTCGGTTGCAGATGCATCTCTTCCTGTGTATTATATGCATCCGCCTGCTGCACATTTCTTCGATGACTCACCTGATCTGTTGGTTGCTGCGCCGGTGACTGTCTCCTCGGCTGGTGTACCGGCGATGGCTGCATCGGCGGTTGCTCCGGTGTCTGTACATACGTTGGCTGCATAGGCGGCTGCTCCGGTGTCTGCACATACATCTGCTGTCCGGCACCGATCGTCGGCTGCTCCAAAACATCGGCAAGCATCTGTAATTCCTCTGCAAATTCTAACGCAGTCGCATAACGTTTCGCCGGATCTGGTTCACAGGCTTTCTGGATGATCTCATCAAACACACCACTGATACCCTGTTTCGGAATCAATGATTTCATCAGCATGCCGAGTGCATACACATCCGTCCCTGCATGGTAAGCGCCACCCTGTGTCAGCTCCGGCGCAACAAATGCCGGAATCGTGCCCTCTGGATATTGCCGCACGCTCTCATACCCGATCAGCTGATAATTTCCGGGGGACACAACCAAGATATTCCCTGGCTTTACATCCCCATGCACACGTCCCTGCTGGTGGATCACGGAAAGTGCTTCCGCGATCTGTGCACCCATACGTGCAAGCTCTGCTTCCTGCATTGGCATCTGTGCAATATATTGTTCCAAAGTCAATGGATAATTCATCCTATGTCTCCTTTTTTAGCATATTTAAACTAGGCATAGTTTACCACCATTTATCCCAGTTGACCAGCCGCTATCTTGAATTTATTTCTTGAGTTTCCGCAAAATGCAATTGAAAAATGAATGACTTTAATTAAAGTACCAA
>ERZ808240.2583-NODE-2583-length-19344-cov-42.909897_pt1 | contig 19344 bp, 14 predicted proteins | sample MGYA00521084_ERZ808240 | MGnify/ENA primary metagenome ERZ808240 (study PRJEB31516, sample SAMN03275571) | gut metagenome | biome: mammalia-associated habitat; material: feces | host: Papio cynocephalus | place: Kenya | collected 2012-08-06 ...
AAGACTGCGCCAACCTTAAATAATGGACTTTATGACTTTTACATAAATAATTTACCACCCACCGTTAAAGAAATTGACCAGTAAATTAATGGGGGGCATTTTGGGCGCTACTCCCCAACAAAACTATCCATACATCGCAAAGACAAAGAAAGACCCCACAACCCTCGCACTGCAAATTTAACCCTCCCTAAAAACTGCAAAACTTGCAGAATATCAAGCATTTTTCCAAAATTAAAGACGCGGCGGCCAAGGTTGTATCTTTCTTTGACGCTGACAAAGGATTGGTAAAGCCTAACGGCGAAAATAACACTGGGCGGCACGTAAAAATTGATGGCGAAACGGGGCAAGGTCATTTTACGCGGTGTGCGGTATAGCGCAAGGGTATCGGGTGCGTATTATGACAAGTTAAAAAAGATAGTAGAGTACGTGAACGCTCTTTTTATGCGTACTATCTTTGCGGGGCTGGATACCAAGCAAATGGCGGGCAAAATAAAGGTACAAGACGAGAGCCCGAACTGGCGGGTTCCCAGTGCTCCCCTAGAAAAAACACATACAGGCCCTACTGTATTACGGGATGTTGGCAATGGATTTTATTGAAATTGGGGCACAGAGCCCCAGCAGGCTGCTAGGGACGATTTGCTATAATATTGTAACAATACAAAATAAGGAGCATTTGTTTGAAACATTTAAATATGTTGGAAAGGGTAGCCTAACCGGGAGGTTAGTGTTACCTTATGTTGCACAACCTCTTGGTATTGCGCAAAAAATTATCAGGAGGAATTTATGAATTATTTAATTCGTTTAGAAAAGAAAGAGGAACAACGTACCGTAGAAAATTTAGTAAGAGAGACCTTTTGGAACGTCTATCGTCCGGGGTGCTTGGAGCATTATGTTTTGCACTGCTTGCGTACATACCCTGCCTTTGTGCCCGAGTTGAACTTTGTTTTGGAGCTGAACGGGCAGATTATTGGGCAAAATGTATTCGTCCGCGCGAATATTAAAGCCGATGACGGGACAAATATCCCGATACTGGCAATGGGGCCTATTTACATTACCCCTGCTTACCAAGGCAAAGGCTATGGCCAAAAATTGCTGGATTACTCGCTAGACAAAGCCAAAACCTTGGGCTATGGCGCAGTATGTTTGGAAGGAAATATCGGCTTTTACGGCAAGAGCGGGTTTACTTTTGCCCGGAAGTTCGGTTTTCGCTACCACGGCTTGCCTGCGGGGGCGGACGATTCCTTCTTTTTGTGTAGGGAATTGCGCCCGGGATATCTGCAAGGCGTTACAGGGGAATATGCTCCCCCCGCTGTGTATTTAGTTGACCCGGATAAGGCCGAAATATTTGATAAAAACTTTCCGCCCAAAGAGAAACTAAAATTGCCCGGTCAGTTGTTTTAATATCAGGCCCCGCACTATAAACGAGCGGGGCCAGTAATAGCATATCCCTTTCCTTTTTCCCATATATGAAAATAAAAAAACGCATATCTGAGTTAGAGATTATAAGATTTATTTGTTGTTTGCTGATAGTTTTACACCACGCTGATGTATTTTCCGCGTATTCAATGAATGGACAGTACGCCGTGGGCTTCTTTTTTATATTGAGTGGCTTTTTTATGCAGCAAGATGCCGCCAAAAGTCTGCATTCTTCTGTACCGTTTGTAAAAGAGAAATCCACTTTTACTTTTATCCTATCCCGTTTTAAGCATATTTTCCCTTATTTTATTGTTTCTATTGCGGTAGGACTAACGGCTTGGAGTGCTATGCGGTTGGTGGTAGGCCCGTTGTTGTGGAAAATATCCCACATTTGGCCGGAAGTATTTTTGCTTCAAATGTTTGCCTCTTGTCCGAGTGGTTGGTGGATTACCGGGGTTGCGTGGTTTTTAGGCGCATTGTTTGCCGGCCAACTGCTCTTATACCCAGTGGCAAAATTTTGCGCCAAAAGGTCTATTTTCGGAATTTTTGTTATTTCTACCTTTATCAGTTGGGGAATTATCTTGGTAGGGTTTCCTACTGCGTTTAAAGAGCCGGGGAGTATTTGGTTTGGAACACTTCGCCAAGGCCTTTTGTTGGCGTGGGCAGGGTTAAGTTTTGGTGCGGCATTAGGGGAAATATATGAATATTGTCCGCTGATGTTTTTGAAAAAATGGGCAAATGTGCGTTTTTTGTTGTATTTTATTGCGTTTAGTGCGATGTTTACAAATTGTCCGGGGTTGTGGATTTGGGGTATCTTGGGGTGTGGTATTTTACTGAGTGTTTTGCGGGCCAATACAGTTAAGTCTAAGTTATCCAATCTCTCTTTGGCTAATTTTTTAGGAGAGTGGAGCATAACCTTATATTTAAATCATTACTATTGGGCTTTGGGTATAAATACTAAATTTCCTTTTTTCCCTGCCACTACCAAGTGGGCACTCTATTGGGGGTTAAGTTTTCTCACTTCTTTATTTGTATGGTGGTTGGTTCGTCGGGTCGGTCCTTATTTGTGGGATACAATGCAACGATTAGCGTGAAATGTTAAAATATCAATATGAGTATTGAGTTTTTGTTTGTTTCGTTTTGTCTGGCCTTGTTACCGGGGCCGGACATTTTGTTTGTATTGGCGCAGAGTGTTACGCGCGGTTTCCGCCCGGCGATTGCCGTTAGTTTGGGCCTTTTTAGCGGACTTTTTGTACATACGGCCGCGGTGGCGCTGGGGGTAGCGGCGTTGGTGGCCGCCTCGCCTGTGCTTTTTAAAGTGATTAAAATCCTGGGTGCACTCTATTTGGTGTTTTTGGGAATTAGTGCTTTGCGTGCCGCTCCCGCCCCAGCGGCGGTCGGAGCCCCAATAGCAAACTCCCAAGAACCCTTTGCCTTTGGTAAATTTTACCGCCGCGGGATTATTATGAATTTGTTAAACCCCAAGGTGATTATATTCTTTCTGTCTTTTTTGCCGGGCTTTGTTCCGGCCGGAAGTCAACACATTGGCTGGCAGTTGGTGGAGTTGGGGCTCGGTTTCGCCCTCGTCAGTTTGGTAGTTTTTGGCCTAATTAGTGTGTTTGGCGGGTGGCTTAATAAACGTTTCCATATTGCGCGTTATTCCGCGTCCCGCCCGTTTGCGTGGATTACGGCGCTCCTCTTTTGGGGTATTGCCGGGTGGATTTTGCTCGGCTAATTTAGTAGCCGCCCGTTGTCGTTCCAATCTCCGTACAACAGGCCCGCCTTCGTGTTTTGTAAGAACTTTTCCAGCCTGCTTTTAAAAAGCGCGGGCTGGCTTCTTTTTATTTGGATTGTGTCTATCCGCACCCGTTTGTATAGGGGCGGCAACTTTTGGAAGTTACGCCATAGGACTGGGTCCGTCTGCAACGCTTCCAAAATTTCCGGTAAGATAACAAAGCCCGCCTCGCTCATATCAGGCAGAACCGCGCGCCCGGCATCCGTCATTAATCCTAACTTTTCAAGCCGCCGGCAGCGTGCTTTGTTCAGTTCGGACCATAAACTGCCCTTCCGGCGCGGGGCAAAGCGTTGGGCCGTGCGCCCGTCCGGCAGTTTTTTAACGGTGCTGTCTATCCAGCCGAAGCAGAGCGCTTCCTCTACCGCGTCTAAATACCAAAAGGTTGTTTTGTCTGTCGGGCGACCGCGTTTTACGCATACCCAGCAGTCCTTTTCCCGCGCGCTATGTTGCAGTAGCCACGCGCGGAACTCATCCCGGTTTTTAGCGGTTAATAAGTTATTGCAGTCCATTTGCTTGCTTTTTATGGTGAAAACTAAACGGGAGAGACGGCTTTTTCAGTTTAACCTGTTTCACATAGCGCAGTAAATTGGTAAATATTTTATGAAATCCAAAATGCGGGGAAGTCATTTCCTGTATGGCGTGCTCGCGCGGCCAGTCTTCCACCGTCATACGGTAGAGGGCTATCATTGTGCCCGTGCGGTCGGACCCGTAGCGGCAATGGATGTAAATAGGGTAATTTGCGGGGTTGGAAAGCAGTTTTAATACTTCGTCCACGCTCTCTGTATTTAGCATAACGGGATTTATCGGCACCTGATATACCGTAAGCGGCAGTCCCGCTATTAATTGTTTATTTTGCGGGGTAACGCGCAAATTGATGACGGTTTTTACGCCCAGTTTGACAAGTTCCTCATAACCTTGACGGGTGGGCTGGCCGCCACGGTAGAGCCAAGGGGAAACCTGATACGCATTTGGCAGGCCGGGGTTGGAAACGGTTTTTGCCGCGCGGAGTTGTTGGGCTTGTAGGGCTTGGGTTACTGTTTGGTGTTCCAGGTTTGCGCGGTATTCGGGGGCAAGCACCGCGGGCAACTGCACCTTGGGCATTTGCACATTTAGCGGGCGAATAGTGTGGGTTTTTACTTTGGGGATGTGTACTTGCACCCGGATAGGCTTTTTAGGGAAAAGTGCCTTTCGCTGGGCCTGTATATCCGTCGCCCCGCATAAGGAAAAAATAAAAATAAGTAATAAACACCAAAACCGCATATCTGTACTATACCTGTTATTAGACTTCGGGCACAAGGGCATAAAGACCTATAAAAGGCCTGGGCCCTTTTAGGCCCTATTTGATATAATAAAACTATCAAAAGGGGAAATTTATGTTATTACGCAAGATGCTTGCTTTGGTTGGGTTGGTGTTATTATCCGTGCCGGGGTTTAGTTGGCGGTTTATTGATTACTTTGCAAACAGTACCCAACAAGGGAGCAAAGTACCTTTGGTTTCCCGGCTGGTGCGTGGGGAAACCTTGCCTTATTTTGTGCATATTAGGGGCCCGTGGAACTTGGAAAAACTGGACGATATTTTTGTGCGCTCCTTTAACAGTTGGCGTATCTATACCTTGCAAGAACTGAGCGAAGCCCGGCGCGAAAAAGAATTTAAGGATGTGGTAAAAACGCTTCAAACGCCGTGGAAGTTTGAAATGTGGCCCTATTTGTCCTGCGCGGATTTTGAAAAGACCCCTTGGCAGGAACTGGCCCGGCCCGTGGCGGTGGCCAATTTGCCCCAATACCTGGAAATGTACCCCGCGCATTGCTCGCCGGCGGTGCGGGAGCGTATGGATAATTACAGCAGGGAAGTGCAAGACAGTTTTTCCTCCTCTTATGTAAATATGGCGCAAGAACAAGCACAAAATCAATCTGGGCGGTATGTTTCTTGGGAAGCGGTAGGGCAGGCATTGGCCATAGATGAAGATGTTACGTCTGTTTATACAGATTCAACGCTTAATGCCCTTTTTGTACCATTGCTGGATACGGATTCCTTGTTTCACGAAATGGGGCACCTGTTGGGATTTGCGGATCAATATCCTATCACGGAGGATGAAGAATATAGTTTGGAATACGGTTTATCCGGTTATTGGCCCAGCATTATGCAAAATGGAGCGGAGACAAAGGACTATGCCTATTTTTCTTGTACGGATGCAGACGGGATGATTAATTTACTGGATTTTGTTAATCAGCACGCGCGCGGCGGCAAAAAAGGCTGGAAAACCCTGTGCCGCCTGGAAAATATACAATACGCTAGTTACCGCCAGTTAAACCGCCCGCCCTTTGTAGTCCCGCCCTATGTATATTTTTATAATGAAAAAGGGGAAAAATTGTATAGCCGCAAAGAGGAGATGGACGTTTATGCGCCGATTACCTTGCCGTGTATTCCTTACTATGGAAACCTGCATAAAGGAATTCCCCAGACAGACGGAACGCTGCTGGTTACTGCTAGCGGAATAGAAGAACATCTATATTATACCCCTATGTCTGTAAGCGCTTGGGTGGAAGATCCCCAAGACAAAAGGTTTGTTAGTGTATTTACGCTGATTTTTCTGCCGGACGGGGACTATGTATATTGGCAAGACCCTTGGTATAGCGTTATAGACCGCAATGATATTAAAGTATCTGCACTGGTGGGGGATTCCCAATTGCTTCTGATTTGGAAGCCGGAGGATGATTTGTCCTCATTAGGGTTGAGCGCCATATCCCGTGAACAGGCCGGCAAGTTTAAGAAGGAGGATGCTGCCTCTACTTTTATAGCGGTTAAAGACGCCCAGGACGACACAACCACTGTATCTTGGGAAAGCAACCCCCAATACCCCGAATACGATACTTATTTAAAATCGGTCATCAAATTAATGGGTAATGACCTAGACGATAAAAATTTAAGGAAGAATACTTATGTAATGGCCTTACTGTCTTTAATTGGTAAAGGAGTGGAAAACGCCGATTGGGAAAAAATCGGAAGTGGGATGATTGACTTTATGCGAAACGCCTATATAGAATATGGTAACGAATATCAAACGGATAAAGTGTGGGCATTTTTGGATTCCTTTCAAGATGTACATAATGTATTATGGAGCACAAATTTCTTAAATAAAAACTGGTCCGAAGTCTTTAAAACGGGAAACCCGGCAAAATGGCAGGAAGTAATGCAAGAAAGGGACACAATTTGGACCGGATCACCCCAAATATGTGCTAACGAGCCAACGGACTTTTACCCGGCGGATAACCCGCTAAAAGCCACTAAATGGTGCCCGGAAAACTAAGCGGGGAAATATAGAAATTTCCTTAAATTTTTGGTATAATAATTACAAGAGCCGCGGATAAAACGTTTGCAAAAAGGATTGCATTTGGCGGCTTTTATTGATAAAATATAATAGAAGTAATTAACCCGATTTTTAACGAGAACCATAACTCCTCCGACGGTAAAACGAAGGGAAGGGAGTTTGTGGCTGTCGTTTTCTCTGCCTAAAAAAATGCTTTTTAGGCGCGGAAAATAAGGCTGGTTCCGTTATTAAAACAGGCAATAAAATGAACCTGACAAAAGACCAAAAGAAACAAAAGTCGCAAGACTTAGCTTCTGAAATTACCGCTAGTGGCACCCTGTTCTTCACGGCCTACCAAGGCTTGAAGTTCGTGGATATGGCTGAACTGCGCAAGCAATTAGCGCCCGCCGGAGCAAAATTCCGCGTGGAACGCAACGCTATCGTAGATCACGCCATCCGCCAAGCCAACATTGAAGGCGCTGATGAGAAACTCTTTCAGGGCCCGACGGCTATTGCGGTAGGCGGAGACATTGCCGCCGTCGCCAAAACGTTGGTGGACTTTCAGAAAAAGTTTACGGCTTTGAAGCTTCGCGCTTGCTATTCTGATGGCGTCTGGTACAACGAAGACCAGGTTAAACAATTGGCTACCATTGGTACCAAAGAAGAAAACCTGTCCAAGTTGGCCGGTGCGTTGTACAACGCGGTCGCCCAGTCTGCGCAAGTGTTGCAAGCTCCGATACGGGATTTTGCCTACGTTATCAAAGCCTTGGAAGACAAACAACAAGGCAAATAGTAACGTACGCGCCGACGTTTGGCGCGCGGAAAACGGGTGGTGCTTTTGGGCGCGGAAGCGTTACGGAAGCGATTTTGGATTTTGGCAGGCGTGATTTTCATTTTCTTTGCGACGCAGCATAGTGGAAATTATGTAAGGAGCAAAAAAATGGAAATCCGCCCCAAAATACGAAATGGTGCGAGCGGAATAATCGTTCGTTACGCCAGTTGTTTTCTCAGAAGGTAAAGTCTAAACCCGCCAAGTGCGGTAGTAGCCCGAAAGGATAAATGCACGGGCCTAAACACGGTTTAGGCAGAAGGCAGCTACTCTATAAGAAACAAGGAAAAAATAAAATGGCTAAATTGACCAAAGAAGAATTAGTAAACGCTATTGCTGAACTCACCGTTCTGGAACTCTCCGAACTCGTGAAAGCTATTGAAGAAAAATTCGGCGTGAAAGCCGCTGCTCCGGCCGTGGCTGTTGCCGCTGCCGCTCCTGCTGCCGCTGCCGCCGCTGAAGAAAAAGACGAATTCAACGTTGTGTTGACCGCTGTTGACGCTGCTAAGAAAATCTCCGTCATCAAAGTAGTGCGCGAAATCACCGGTTTGGGCTTGAAAGAAGCCAAAGACTTGGTTGAAGGCGCCCCGAAAGCCGTAAAAGAAAACGTTGCCAAAGCCGAAGCTGAAGAACTCAAAAAGAAAATCACCGAAGCCGGCGGCACCGTAGAACTCAAATAGTTCAACCAACGAATTATTAATCCCACCCCTCGCATTTAGCGGGGGTGGGATTACGTACCCTATACGGGGTATAACGGCGGACCGACAGCCGAGTGCGTTGCGGCCCCGTCCGTCCGCTAACAAATAGCAGGAAGAAAAGAAATGATTGAAAAACAAACAAATTTCGGCAAAATTTCCACCAAACTTCCCTTACCCGATTTGCTGGACATGCAAAAACAGTCCTTCGTGGATTTTTTGCAATTAGATGTCCCTCCCGCCAAGCGGGAATTGAAAGGCTTGCAAGCCGCTTTTGAAGACGTTTTCCCTATTGAAGCTCCCGATGGGAGTATGAGACTTGAATTTTTGAAGTACGAACTGGGCTCGCCCCGTTACGCCACCCCGGCAGAAGCCGCCGTGCGCGACAGTACCTATTCCGCTCCGTTAAAGGCTATGATGCGCTTGTACGTCAAGCAGAAAAACGGAAAAATGAAAGAAGCGTCTGACCAGGACGTAACCCTTTGTGATTTGCCCTTAATGACCGATGCCGGCTGCTTTGTCTTCAACGGCGCCGAACGCGTGGTTGTCAGTCAGATGCACCGCTCCCCGGGTATTATTTTTGAAGAAGACGAAGAAAAGAAACAGTCCACCTTTGGTAAACGCTTGTACGTGGCCCGCATTATCCCGTACCGCGGCGCGTGGATTGAATTTTCGTTTGACCTTATGAACGCGCTGTGGGTCCGCATTGACAGAAAGAAAAAAGTGCTGGCCTCCACGTTCCTTCGCGCTTGCGGCCTGGAAACCAACGCACAAATCATCCAGACTTTCTATAAATGCGAAGATATTGAGGTCAAGGCTTCCAATATTGAAGGCGTCATCGGCCGCTACGCCGCGGACGATATTTACGATCCGGCCACCGGCGAAGTGCTGTGGAACTTGGACGATAAAGCCGCCTTGCCTATTGACGATAAACTTTTCAAAACCTTAATTGAAAAGAAAGTTAAAACCATTAAAGTCATCTGCGGTAAACCCCGCCAGGATGACCCCGGTATTTTGGCCACATTGGAGCACCGCAAGGATTCTATCCGCACGGCTGCCGAAGCGCAGGCTGAAATTTACAAAAAGATGCGCGGGCAGGATTTCGTCGTAAAAGAACAGGCGGAAACCTTCCTGAACAACTTAATTTTTGATAACATCCGCCGCTATGATTTGAGTTTTGTCGGCCGCTATAAAATCAACAAAAAGTTTGCTAATATGTTTGATTTGATTAGCAAATTCAAATTCAAAAAGTTCACCACGCCGAAAGATAACCGCCGCACCTTGTCTCCCGAAGACATTATTGTTACGGTTAAATATCTGCTCGCGTTGAACGCCGGCGAAGACGTGCAAAAAGAATACGGCCCGGACTTTTCCTTTAAGATTGACGATATTGACCACTTGGGCAACCGCCGCGTGCGTGGTATCGGCGAATTGTTGGAAAACCAAATCCGCATCGGTCTTTCCCAAATGGCTAAGACTGCCCGCGACCGTATGAACCGCGAACTGACGTCCTTCACGCCCCGCGCGCTTGTAAACGCGCAGCCCGTGCAGGCGATTGTCCGCAAATTCTTCGGTACGTCCCAACTTTCCCAGTTTATGGACCAGATTAACCCGCTGGGCGAATTGACGCACAAGCGCCGTTTGTCCGCTTTGGGTCCCGGTGGTTTGAACAGAAAGCGTGCCGGCTTTGAAGTGCGCGACGTACACTATACGCACTATGGCCGCGTCTGCCCGATTGAAACCCCGGAAGGTCCGAACATCGGTTTGATTACCTCTTTGGCCTGCTACTCCCGTGTAAACAAGTACGGTTTGATTGAAACCCCGTACCGCAAAGTTGTAAACGGTAAAGTAACCAACCAGGTGGAAGAATTAACCGCTGACGCCGAAGACGATAAATTTGTAGCCCAGGCCAATACGCCCTTGGGCAAAGACGGCAAAATTGAAACCGACAGAGTCGCCTGCCGTGTCCGCGCGGATTATCCGTATGTGGAACCGAAACAGGTGGACTATATGGACGTTTCCCCGCTGCAAGTCATCAGCGTATCCGCCGCGCTTATTCCGTTCTTGGAACACGACGACGCGAACCGTGCTTTGATGGGTTGTAATATGCAGCGCCAGGGTGTGCCGCTCCTTATGCCGGAAGCCCCGTATGTGGGTACTGGTATTGAACACGAAGTCGCCCGCGATTCCGGTACCGCCGTTGTGGCCCGCCGCGACGGCCGCGTCCAGTTCGCCGACGCTTCCAAAATCATCATTGAAGCCAAAGACGGCTCCTGTGATGTATATGAACTTTTGAAATACAAACGCTCCAACCAAGACACCTGCATTAACCAGCATCCGATTGTCAAATCGGGCGATAATGTGAAAGCCCGCCAGGTAATCGCCGACGGTCCGTCTATGGACAACGGCTACCTCGCTTTGGGTCGCAATATGCTCGTAGGCTTTATGTGCTGGGAAGGGTATAACTACGAAGACGCCATCTTGGTATCTTCCCGCTTGGTAAAGGACGATGTATTTACCTCTATCCACTTGCACGAATTTACGGTGGATGCCCGCAATACCAAATTGGGCGCGGAAGAAATCACCCGCGATATTCCGAACATTGGTGCGGAAGCCTTGTCCCACTTGGACAATGACGGTATCGTATTGCCCGCCACGGTGGTGGAACCCGGCGATATTTTGGTCGGTAAAGTAACCCCGAAAGGCGAACAGCAATTAACCCCCGAAGAACGCTTGCTCAAAGTAATCTTCGGTAAAAAAGCCGATGACGTGGTGGATGCCTCCTTGCGCGTACCGCCCGGCACCAGCGGCAAAATTTTGGGCACCCGCGTTTTCGTCCGCAAAGAAAAACTGACGAAAGCCGAAGAAAAAGCCCGCTTGACCGCGTTGGAAAATGAAAAAGACGCGACGCTGATCCTTTTAAAGGAACAACGCAAACGCGCTTTGGCCAATGCCAAAGAAACCATTAAGAAGGAAGCCGCGCTGAAAGAGGAAGAAGCCCGCATTAACGCGCTGTACAAGTTAATGGAAAAGAAAGCGGTGGAACACTACGAACGCGAAATTGAGTTCTCCAAACAAGGCGACGAACTCGCTGTTACGGTGAACAAATCCGTTAAAGTGTATATCGCTTCCAAACGCAAACTCCACGTGGGTGATAAAATGTCCGGCCGCCACGGTAACAAAGGTGTGGTGGCGCGTATCTTGCCGGAAGAAGATATGCCGTTCTTGCCGGATGGCACCCCGCTTGACATTGTGCTTTCCCCGTTGGGTATTCCTTCCCGTATGAACGTCGGTCAGTTGCTGGAAACGATGCTCGGCTGGGCCGCGCACTACCTGCACTACAACGCTGCCACCCCGGTCTTTGACGGTCCGAGCGAAGCGGACGTGGTGAACGAAGTACGCAAAGCCAAAGAAAAGATTTTGGACGATAAAGGTCTTACCGGCAAGGCGCGCGAAGAATATGCTGCCAAATACCTGCCGGACGATTACTGCCGCATTACGCTTTACGACGGCAGAACCGGCGAACCTTTTGAAGAAAAAGTAACCATTGGTTATATGTATATGATGAAACTGATCCACTTGGTGGAAGACAAGGTTCACTCCCGCTCCACCGGGCCGTACAGTTTGATCACGCGTCAGCCCTTGGGCGGTAAAGCCCAGTTCGGCGGTCAGCGCTTCGGTGAAATGGAAGTGTGGGCTATGGAAGGTTATGGCGCCACTTACACCTTGCAAGAATTCTTAACCGTGAAATCCGACGACTTTGTCGGCCGCACGAAGATGTATGAATCCATTGTCAAAGGCGAAGCGCCCACCCAGCCCGGCGTGCCGGAATCCTTTAAGGTATTAATTAAAGAACTCCAAGCGTTAGGGTTAAGTGTAGAACTTCTTAAAAACGTTGAAAACGGCGAAACGCCGGACGCCTCTTCCGATAAAAAGGAAGAGGCCCCTGCCGCTCCTGCACAAGAAGAAGGAGCCGCTAAATAAGCCGGGGATTTGAACAATGCAAACGAAAAAAGTTAAAAAATTAAACGAACTGAACTTCTTTGACTTTGATGCCATTAAACTCGGTATCGCCAGTCCGGAACAGATTTTGGCTTGGTCTTTCGGCGAAGTCAAAAAACCCGAAACCATTAACTACCGCACCTTGAAACCGGAGCGCGACGGTCTGTTCTGCGAACGCATTTTCGGCCCCACCAAGGACTACGAATGCGCCTGCGGTAAGTACCGCTGGGTAAAATTTAAAGGGATTAAGTGCGACCGCTGCGGTGTGGAAATTACCGAAAGCAAAGTCCGCCGCGAACGTATGGGCCATATTGAATTGGCCGTACCGGTGGCGCACGTCTGGTTTTTGAGAAAGAACCCCTCCCGCATCGGTATTATGCTGGATATGCGCACGAGCGATTTGGAACGTGTGGTTTATTACGCCGCGTATGTGGTTATTGAAGACTGCATTGACAGCGTAACGGGCCGTGTGGACTTCAAAAAAGGCACCTTGCTTTCCGACGTACAGGTGCGCGAAGCCCGCAAAAAACACGGTTCCCGCTTGAAAGTGGATATCGGCGCCCCGGCTATTAAAACCTTGCTGGAAGGCATTGATTTTGATAAAGAAATTCCCGCTCTGCACGAACAATTAAAGAACACGCAGAGCGAAATGGAACGCACCAAACTCATCCGCCGCATTAAAACGATGGAAGAGTTTAAGGAAAGCGGCAACCGCCCCGAGTGGATGATTTTGAGCGTCCTGCCCGTCATCCCGCCGGATTTGCGCCCGCTCGTTCCGCTTGACGGCGGCCGTTTTGCGGCTTCCGACTTGAACGATTTGTATCGCCGTATTATCAACCGCAACAACCGCTTGAAACACATTGAATCCCTGCGCGCGCCGGAAGTAATGATTTACAACGAAAAGCGCCTCTTGCAGGAAGCGGTGGACGCGTTAATTGAAAACGGCGCCCGCGGTAAAGTGTTTATCGGCCCCGGCGGCAGACCTCTTAAATCTCTGTCCGACAGCATTAAAGGTAAACACGGCCGTTTCCGCCAAAACTTGCTCGGTAAACGTGTGGACTATTCCGGCCGCTCCGTAATTGTCGTCGGCCCGAACTTGAAGATCCACCAGTGCGGCTTGCCGAAATTGATGGCGTTGGAACTCTTCAAACCCTTTATCATCGGCGAATTGATGAAAAAAGAAGGCGTAACGCTGAAATCCGCCAAAAAGATGTTGGAAAGAGTCCGCCCCGAAATTTGGGATATTTTGGAAAAGGTAACCAAGAGCCACCCGGTGATGTTAAACCGTGCTCCTACTTTGCACCGCTTGGGTATTCAGGCGTTTGAACCGGTATTGATTGAAGGTAAAGCCATCCAGTTGCACCCGCTTACCTGCGCCGCCTTCAACGCTGACTTTGACGGTGACCAGATGGCCGTACACGTGCCGCTTTCTTTGGAAGCGCAAATGGAAGCCAGAACCTTGATGTTGGCTTCTAACAACATTTTGTCCCCGGCGTCCGGTAAACCGATTGCCGCTCCGTCCCACGATATGGTCTTGGGCGTAAGTTTCTTGACCAAGATTAAAGACGGCGACATCGGCGAAGGTTCTATCTTCGGCAGCAAAGAAGATGCCTTGGTTGCTTTGGAATACGGCAAACTTTCTTACCACGCCAAAATCAAAGTGCGCGGTATTAACGCTATCCCGGAACCCGGTTTGGACGGCAAAGACGAAAAAGACGCCTCCAAATGGAAAGATTATACTTCCGTGGGCCGCATTATTTTCAACCAGGCTATGCCGAAAGGTTGGGAATACATTAACAAAACGGTCGGCAAAAAAGAATTGGCCGCCTTGGTTGATGAGTGCTACAAGAGCAAAAAGTATGGCCGCTACGAAGCCGTACAACTCTTGGATAAGATTATGAAGATGGGTTATCACTATGCCACCTTGTCCGGCTTGTCCATCTCCATTGCGGATATGACGATTCCTTCCGCCAAGCAGAAATATATTGACGAAGCCAAGAAAAAGGTCAAAGAAATTCAGGCCCAGGCCGAAGCCGGTATCATCACGGAAGGCGAACGCTATAACAAAGTTATTGATATCTGGACCCGCGTTACGGACGATGTAGCCAACGAACTCTTCAAAGAAATGAAGAAATTTGAAGAAGGCAAATACGATCCGACCAATAAGGAACACAGCGGCCAGCGCTTTAACGCCGTCTATTTGATGGCTGATTCCGGCGCCCGCGGTTCCCGCCAGCAGGTCCGCCAGTTGGCCGGTATGCGCGGTTTGATGGCTAAACCGCAGAAGAAACTGACCGGTGGTCAGGGCGAAATTATTGAAAACCCGATTACCGCCAACTTCCGCGAAGGCTTGTCCGTGTTGGAATACTTTATTTCCACGCACGGTGGTCGTAAAGGTTTGTCCGATACGGCTTTGAAGACGGCCGACGCCGGTTATTTAACCCGCCGCTTGGTGGACGTTGCCCACAATGTAGTGGTAACGGAAGAAGACTGCGGCACCCATAACGGGATTGTGGTTAAATCCTTGATGAGTGGTGAAGAAATGGTGGAACCCATTGAAGAACGTATTTTGGGCCGCACCAGTTTGGAAGATGTCGTGGTGAAGGTAAAACGCGCCGACGGCACCGAAGAAGAAAAGACCATCATCAAAGAAGGCGATTTGATTACCTTGGAACAGAGCAAATTGGTCAAAAAGTATGGCGTGGAATCTGTACGCATCCGCTCTGTGCTGACCTGCGAAGCCCCGTATGGCGTATGCTCCAAATGCTACGGCTTGCAATTGGCCACTTCTGCCAAGAGCAACCCCGGCGACTCGGTGGGTATTATTGCCGCCCAGTCCATCGGCGAACCTGGTACGCAGTTGACGTTGCGTACGTTCCACATCGGTGGTACGGCGTCGCGCGTATTGTCCCGCAGCCAGGCGGTTGCCGAAATTGACGGTAAAGTAACCTTTAAAGATATGAAGGTTATTACGAACCGTTACGATAATAAAATTTGTATTTCCAGAAACGGCTCTATCTTTGTTGAGGCCGGAAATGGTACAATAAAAGAATACAAGATTCAGTACGGTGCTTCCGTGTACACCACGGATAAAGCGACCGTGAAGAAAGGTTCTTTGCTCGCGGAATGGGACCCGCACTCTATCCCGGTGCTGGCCGAAGCGAACGGTACTGTAAAGTTGACCGACGTAATTGAAGGTATTACTTTGCAGGAAGAACGCAACAAAGTAACCGGCGTAATTGAACGCAAAATTACCGCGAGCCGTATGGGCAAAAAGAACCCGCGCATCAGCATTGAAGGCAAAGACAAGAAAGTAAACTTGCCGCTGCCTATTGATACAATCCTGATGGTGGAAAACGGTGAAGAAGTGGAACCCGGCGACGTGCTTGCCAAAATCGGGCGCGAAGCGGGCGGTACCAAAGATATCACCGGCGGTTTGCCCAGAATCGCGGAGTTGTTTGAAGCCAGACGCCCCCGCAACCCGGCAATTATTTCCGAGTTTGAGGGTATCGTAAGCCTGGAAACATCTCCCAAAGGTTTGATTGAGGTTGTCGTGCGGAACGAAGAGACCAACCAGGTCAAGCAGTACAGCATCCCGCAAGGCAAACACCTCGTAGTATATGAAGGCGATCACGTTGGCGTGGGCGAAGCCCTTACCGACGGCGCCATTGACCCTCACGACGTGCTGCGCGTGAAGGGCGAAAAAGAAGCGCAAGAGTTCCTGTTAAACGCCATCCAAGAAGTGTACCGCTTGCAGGGCGTTACAATTAACGACAGACATATTGAGGTTATTGTCCGTCAGATGTTGGGGAACGTGAAAATTCTGGATGCGGGCGACACCCACTTCCTCAAAGGCGAAATTTTAAGCCGCGCAAGTTGGCTTAGAGAAAACGCCAAGATGAAGGCCGAAGGCAAACGCTTAGCCGACGCTGAAACCATTTTGCTTGGTATCAGCAAAGCGTCCCTCGCTTCCGAATCGTTTATTTCCGCGGCCTCGTTCCAAGAGACGACGAAAGTCCTTACGGACGCGGCTATTACGGGCCAGGTGGACGAATTGCAAGGCCTGAAAGAAAACGTAATTGTAGGCCATTTGATCCCGGCGGGTACAGGTATTTCCGCCAGACAAATTGCCCAAGAGTTTGAACAAAAACGCAAAGAAACAGGAGAGAAGTAATAATGCCGACAGTAAATCAATTAGTGAAATACGGACGGGCGAAAGAAATTCACAGAACGAAATCCCCGGCGTTGCAAGCCTGCCCCCAGAGAAGAGGCGTTTGCACCCGTGTTTATACCACGACCCCTAAAAAACCGAACTCTGCTTTGAGAAAGGTGGCCCGTGTAAAACTTACTTCCAAAGTGGAAGTAACCGCTTATATTCCCGGTGTGGGACATAACCTCCAAGAACACTCCATCGTGCTCGTGCGCGGTGGCCGTGTGAAAGACTTGCCGGGTGTGCGCTATCACATCATCCGCGGCGCGCTGGACGCTTCCGGCGTGGAAAACAGAAAACAAGGCCGCTCTCTTTACGGCGTAAAGAGACCCAAAGCCGGTAAATAATTTTTAGGAGTTGAATAAAGAATATGCCGAGAAAAGGTTTAAGACCCAGAGACAGAAGACCGCAGCCCGCGCCGGATTATAAATATAATTCCGTGCTCGTGTCCCGGTTCATTAACAAATTGAATTTTGCAGGCAAAACCTCCACCGCCGAACGCTTGTTGGACGATGCGATGGCTATCATTGCCGAAAAAACCAAAGAAAACGCGCTTGATGTCTTCAATAAATGCATTGAAAACGTCCGCCCGCTCGTGGAAGTGAAAGCCCGCCGCGTGGGTGGTGCCAACTATCAGGTACCGACCGAAGTAAAACCCTTGCGCAGCACCTCCTTGGCTATGAGATGGCTCATCGGCGCCGCGCAGAGCCGCAAAGGCCGCCCGATGGCTGAAAAATTGGCCGAAGAAATTATGTTGGGCGCCAAAAAAGAAGGCACCGCTTTCAAAAAACGCGAAGACGTGCATAAAATGGCCGAAGCCAACCGCGCTTTCGCTCACTTTAAATGGTAATTTGGAATTAAGTTATGGCTGAATTCAAAACCTATCCGATTGATAAAATCAGAAACATTGGTATTATTGCCCACATTGACGCGGGTAAGACGACCACTTCCGAACGCATCCTGTACTATACGGGTAAAGTGCACAAAATCGGCGAAACGCACGATGGTGCTTCCGTAACCGACTGGATGGAACAGGAAAGAGAAAGAGGCATCACCATTACCTCCGCCGCTATTTACTGCGTGTGGAAAGACTGCCAACTCAACATCATTGACACCCCCGGCCACGTGGACTTCACGGCCGAGGTGGAACGCTCCTTGCGTGTGTTGGACGGCGCCGTCTGCTGCTTTGACGGTGTACAGGGTGTAGAACCCCAGTCTGAAACGGTATGGCGCCAGGCCGATAAATACCACGTTCCCCGTATTGCTTACATTAACAAAATGGACCGCATCGGCGCGGACTTTATCCGCTCTGCCAACTCCATTAAGGAAAAATTGGGCGGTAACGCCTGCCCGATTCAGTTGCCTATCGGCGCCGAAGATAAATTCGTCGGCATCGTGGACTTGGTAAAGATGAAAGGTGTCATTTGGGACGGCGACCACAACGGAGCCACTTTTAACGAAGTGGAAATTCCGGCTGACCTCGTAGATGCCGCCAAAAAAGCCCATACGGAAATGATTGAAAAACTCGCCGATTTTGATGAAGAAATTATGGAACGCTACTTAAACGGCGAAACGGACTTTACGGTTGAAGAAATCAAAAAAGCCATCCGCAAAGGTACGCTTACGGGTAAATTCTTCCCGGTTATCTGCGGTTCTTCCTATAAAAACAAAGGCGTACAGCCGCTTTTGGACTGCGTGAACGATTATCTACCCTCTCCTGTGGACGTTCCGCCGGTAAAAGGAATCAACCCCGATACGGGCGAAGAAGTACACCGCAAAGCCTCCAACAACGAACCCTTCTGCGGTCTTATTTTTAAAGTTCAGACGGATCCCTTTGTGGGTAAACTCAGTTTCTTCCGCATTTATTCCGGTACCTTGAAGGCCGGTGATACGGTCTTGTTCCCGGGCAAAAACGCTACGGAACGTATCGGCCGTATGATGCGTATGATGGCTGATAAACGCGAGGAAGTAAAAGAACTTGGCGCCGGCGAAATTGCCGCCACCGTGGCTATTAAAAACTCCCGCGTGGGTCAAACGATTTGCTCCCCCGAACACCCGATTGTGTTGGAAAGCATTACGTTCCCCGAACCGGTAATTTCCATTGCCGTGGAACCGAAATCCAAAGCCGACGAAGAAAAGATGTCCAACGCCTTGGCGCGCTTGGCCGAAGAAGACCAGACGTTCCGCGTCCGCACCGACGAAGAAACGGGCCAGACCGTTATTTCCGGTATGGGCGAACTCCACTTGGATATTATTGTGGACCGTATGAAACGCGAATTTAACGTGCAAGCCAATGTTGGCGCGCCGCAAGTAGCGTATCGCGAAACCATTACCAAAACCGTTGAACAGGAAACCAAGTTCGTACGCCAGTCCGGTGGTCGCGGTCAATACGGGCACGTATTCCTCCGCTTGGAACCGCAGGAAAAAGGCAAAGGTTTTGAATTTGTCAACGAAATTACCCAGGGCCGTATTCCGAAAGAATACATCCCGGCTATTGAAAAAGGCTGCCGCGAAGCGCTGGACTCTGGTGCGATCGCCGGTTACCCCTTGGTGGACATTAAAGTGGCCGTGTTTGACGGTTCGTTCCACGAAGTGGACTCCTCCGAAATGGCCTTTAAGATTGCCGCTTCTATGGCCTTGAAGGACGGCGCGAAGAAAGCCAACCCGATTATTCTGGAACCTATTATGAAGGTAGAAGTTGTGGCTCCGGAAGCCAACTTGGGTGATATTATCGGCGATTTGAGTTCCCGCCGCGGTCAGATTGGCGAAATGGGTGTCAGAGGCAACGTACGCTATGTACGCGCCGAAGTACCGCTCGCCGAAATGTTCGGTTACGCCACGAACGTACGCTCCCTGTCCCAGGGCCGCGCTTCGTTCACTATGGAACCGAGCCACTATGCCGAGGTGCCGGCTAACGTCGCAAAAGCGATTATTGAAAAACGCACCGCGGAAAAAGTGGCCGCTTAATAACCATTTGCCCCTGTGTCTGGATTTCCCGGGCACAGGGGTTGCATCTTTCACATAAGGAGTGTAAACAATGGCAAAGGAAAAATTTTCCCGCAGCAAACCGCACGTGAACGTGGGTACGA
>ERZ808240.2584-NODE-2584-length-19343-cov-19.611779_pt1 | contig 19343 bp, 16 predicted proteins | sample MGYA00521084_ERZ808240 | MGnify/ENA primary metagenome ERZ808240 (study PRJEB31516, sample SAMN03275571) | gut metagenome | biome: mammalia-associated habitat; material: feces | host: Papio cynocephalus | place: Kenya | collected 2012-08-06 ...
AGACCGGATAGACGTAGGCGAGACTGCTGGGGACGCTAAGACAGCAGACTGACGACGAGCCCGCTGTTAGACTAGCAGTCTATCGCCGACTCGTGTAGAACCACGATCAGAAGCAAGTGCATTCTAACAGAAAGCCCGCTGATGTGATCAGCTGCGAACGGGGGACGAGATGTCTGACAAGACGGGCAAGACTACTGACGAGGCGAAGCCGGGGGTCGTCTCGAGCGTACTGGAGACAGCGTTGACGGCAGCGGCCGTGACTGCTGCTACGACTATGGTGCACGCCATGTTCAAGTGGCTTCGTAGCCGTAAATCTAAGTGACTGGCCAGCAGTAGCCCGCCAGACGACCGCTGAGTGTCTTAGATTTGACTGTTCAGGGCGTCAAGTGCTACCATAGCGTCAACTGCGGGGAGACTATCGAACCGCCCCACGAGAATCGAGGAGACCATGTTCACATTGCTAGTCGGTCTGGCTGCTGGCGCTGCTGGCATGTACTGGTACGAGCACAAGGATGACAAGAAAGACTGAAGCTCGACTGAGTCGACGCTATTCGTAGGACAGGGCAGGGATCTGCGGATTCCCTGCCCTGTCCTACTTCTGTCGATTCGACTAATGCAGGCGACCGTTCACTTGCTTGCGGAGCGCGGTCAGCTCTGACTCTAAGTCATCGATCTTAGACTTAGTCAAGTCTCCCAGCGCTATGAAGCCGCTCGCTAGTGTCCTCAGTTCGCCTTCGATGGAGTCTGAGTCAGTGCCACCGTCGTCATCGCCTGCTGACTCGGCTAGTATCGACTCTGCCTGGCTGACTACGAGATAGTCTTCCAGGCTGCGCACCGTGTCGATAGCGGCCAGCCCGAAACTGTAGACGTCGATGGGATCATAGCCTCTCTGCCACCATCTGGCTGGCTTCAGCTTATCGAGTCCTTCTACGATCTGCACACTGCTCAGCTTGTCTTCCGCCGTGCTCGTGGGGTCCACTGACTTGATGACCTCGTCCATGAGCTCATCCACTGACTCGATGTCGAGGCCAGTGCGCCACCGGCGAGTCCTGAACGTGGCCGTGCGCGCTTCTACTGCCGTCAATGGCGCCGTGAACCGTTTGACTGGCTTATGGAGCCCCGACGCTATCATAGACATCTTGCTCATGCGACAAGCCTCCCATCTACTATGGCCTCATACTGCACACCCAGTAGTCAGATATGAGCGCTGGGACATGAGGCCACTTCGTCTGACGAGGCTAGACTCATGCGGTCTGCAGTGGACTCGTGCTCTTAGACCCGGAGTCCTTCCACGCGGGATCGATGACCCGCCTGGCCATGAGCTCAGCCCACGCGAAAGCCTCTGCCTGCGTGCGGTAGCTGCCCACGTAGAACGAGTGGTCATCTACACGGGACTGCAGCTCTACCGACCACCTGCCAGCAGTCGAACACACGTCGTCCCTAGCGCTCCCCTCTCCAGTGAGCCGCACGTAGCCTACAGACCACGCTCCCACTGGGGGCTTAGCGACCCATTCTACAGGCTGACGGTGATGATCATCGTCTGCAGTAGTCTTAGTCTCAGCGTACACGGGCTTCCAGTCGACTGCGACTGCTTCCTGGTGGGGAACGTAGTCATAAGCGGCTTCGAGGGCTGGCTGTAGCGCTAGTCGGATCTTAGCGACGAGGTCCATGTCTACAGGCATATTAGCGCAAGACTCGCGCCACGCGTACTTGTACCACCACGCTTTGAAGCCTAGTGACGGGACTTCGAAGTTAGGCGCTTCGAGCTGCTCCCTGTCATCGTCATCGCCCCACCAGTAGCCCCTGAACGAAGCGAGCGCACTGGCTTCTCCGCCAGTGCCTGAGACGACGTCTACGCCCCGGTCAGTCTCCTCCAGCCATGGCGCGATGGTGACGCCAGCGCTGACAGCCTCTGACACAGTCTCGTCGACGCGCCCATGCGAGTCTACTCCCAGCTCCATAGACAAGTCTCCGAGCGCTGCGAGCGAGAGCACGTCGTCGACAGCGAAGTCTCCAGTCCCATCCATCTGGTCCTCCTTTTCTTGTCTGATCGAGTGTCTCCAGCGCCATGTCAGCCGGCGGCCACTGCGATCCATTATGAGGACATCTTACATGAGCGCAACGAGACCCGACGACGCTGGGAGAGTAGGGCTTGCTATGCCTGTCAGAATCACAGGTGACGCTGCGGCTATGGACGGGGCCATGACGGAGACGGCTCCAGTGAAGGCAAGCAGGCAGAGTTAGATTAGACCTGGAGTTGACGAGGGCTTAGGCTGAGAGAATCATTGTAGGAGGGCTATCGTGACGATGTGGACAGTGTCTCCCAAGAGTCTGGAGGTCGTCAGATGCCAGGCTGCAGACCCGGCTACATGCAGGTTCCACGGCCACGTGGACACGGCTACCGGCGAATGGAAGGCTAACCGGCACTACGGCGCCTCAGAGGAGGCTGCTGCTGCTGCGGAGCGCATAGCCAGGCTGCGGTTCGGCGATGAGAGCGGATCGCTGAGGAAGAAGAACAAGAGCGCTCGACGGCCAGACGTCGTGAGGCGGCGAGAGGGCAAGAACCTGGTCTCAGACAAGGAGTACGCTGCACTGGCGGCAGACGCTGAGGACGTAGCCAGCACGATAGCAGCGTTGAAGGACCAATGGCCTGACATGGGCGCTACTATGGGGGAGACCAGCGACCAGCAGGCAGCGATGCTAGCAAGCGTATTGCGGGATGGTGACAGGTTCAGTCATCTGCGCCGCTGGCTAGGCGAGGACTGCGACTACTTAGAATTATCCAGATGCTTGCTGAACCCACCGATAGGCCTCAACATGGCACAGGCCTGGGTTCTGCGTCCGATCCCACAGCCTGATGGTAGGTACAAGGTTGATCTCAGTGGCTGGAGGCGGGCTATCTTGACTACAGTAGCTAATGATGAGGACAGTAGAGTACCACAGGGGACTCCAGACCGGGAGCCAGCGTCAGCAGCTGGCAAGACTGCGGCCGCTATACTGTTCTTCCGTGGAAAGTGCGCGTACTGCGGCAAGCAGTTGAAGAGGGTCTACAACAATGACCCCGTGGACGGTGACCCGGACGCGGCGTCTGGAGACCACGTCAAGCCTATAGCCCCTAAGGCAGGCAGTAGGCCTAGCATGAGTGGTCAGCTGCCTTTCGGGGTGACTAAGTACGGCAACACTGTCTTGTGCTGCGCCAGATGCAACAGGGACAAGGCGAACTACCGTCTCAGTGAGTACACGGACTACGCTGAGAGGCACGAGGCCGGAGACATGGTAGCTAAGCGCGAGGAGGCTATCAAGCGCCTGAACTCGTTCCGCTACCTGACTGGTGGCGGCTCGATGCCAGTAGAGGTGGCTTCGAAGCTGCAAGACCGTCTAGAGATCCTGCGGGCTAAGTCTCGAGAGCTATGGGCGTGCCAGGAGGCGCAGGGAGGCTTAGACAGGGCTGACGTCATCGCGTTCGGCAGGCTAATGGACTTAGCCGTAGAGGAAGCCCGGCTCGAGATGGATCTGCCGAAGCTCAAGTCTACGTTCGTCGACGAAGCAGTGTTCGACAAGGCTGACGCGAGGGCTGCACGCAAGGCTGGAGGAAGATCAAGTCGGGCTAAGACTGGTCTGCGTGGAAGGAGACCACAGATCGCAGGGAATGAACGTGGTCATGGCCGCAGCCTCAGTTAGCAGTCTCACGTGATCTATGGCCTCAAGTGGTCTCATAGACAAAATGGTCATGAGACAGCAGCTATACGCCCTCTAAGCGAGGCTGCGCCGGCTACGATGAACTAATCCCGGCTGCCGGGTTCGCCGGTCTATGGTCGGCTTACTGCGGTCCTAGGGCATGGTCTACTGGTCTACGGCAGCAAGGAGACTCGCGGGAGCATGAGCAGCCTACCCAACCCAAGACGCCACCGGGGCTCAGCGGCCGATGAGCAGCGGCGAGGCGGCGGACCACTGTAGCCGGGGCGGGAGCGGCAGGGGGGGGGCACTCAGTGGGCCGGAGCCTGCTCTCGCGCAGAGGCAATAACAGTATTGCTTCCGCACTTGCGGGGGTGTCGTGGTTCTGGCAGCCCATCTCGCCTGCAGTCCACAGGTGAAGATAGACTGCTGGGCAACGGTCAATAGGCTTGTGCCATGAACTCGCTGTTGACTGCCAGATGGACAAGCCAGGCTTCCGAACTTACGGGTCAGACCAGCGTCTCAGTGACATGCTCAAGAATCGGGCTCTAATCGATTCTAAGCCCGACCCCGGCTACGGGTGATATGCTATACCGAGTACGGCTTTCTTGATGATAGGGCATTAGGAGTACCGCGAGACTAACAGTATGCTCATGCGATCTCGTGGTACTCGATTCTAAGCTGTTCTGGATGCGTTAGTCTACAGCTCTCTTAGCGTCATAGACTGACAACAGGCAGACGCGCGAGGAGGACCATCGTAGGCATACTGAGACCATGGCGCGCTACGGGCGCGTCAGCACGATCTGAACATGCTGGCAGACTGAAGCTGCACCCCGCAAGTACGGAAGCAATACTGTTATTGTGGGGTAGCCACAGCGCCAGTGCTCATCTCCTGCAGCCCCCGGTTCCCAGCCCCCGTCTGCTTGCCCGCCGCCTTGCGCTTGCCCACCTCCCCCCCTTTGCAGTGTCAGAGCGGCGCTCGCCGCCAGTCGCAGATGTGACTATTCTGTGTTCATCTCATTGCGCGCGCTCGACTGCGTCTCCATTGTGCTATTATAGATGCGATCGGCGCTACGACTACGAGACAGGAGGAGCAGATGAGCGTGGAGACAAGCTGGGCTTACTACACTAGGAGCGACGATGAAGACGAGAAGCCTACAGACGAGCTGCCAGTCGTGAGACTGTCCGCTGATGAAGCCCCGCCGAGCTTCCCTCACCCCGTACGCAAGCGGGTAGTGCTCACTCATGACGGCGCAGCGCAGGCCATGCTAGATGGAGACAAGACTCTGACAGTAGCCTATTACGATCCCCGAGAACCGCTCATGGTCATCGACTCTGAGACCAAGGCTTGCCACACTGAGCCTGCGGGCACCCGCATCACGCCCCTCGAGCACTACTCGGCTGAGCCTGCTGGCGCATACTCTGCTATGGTGAAGGCGAGGCGTGCAGGCTTGAGCGCAGCTATCGGCAAGCAGTTCCTCCTCGTGAGTGACGAGATCCCGCAGGGAGAATGCACACGGCTCGCCAGGGGAGGCTTCTGACTGCGTGTAGACGTGTCAGATCGCTGGCGTGGTGGCCGCGTGTCTACAGGCGAAGCCATGTATTGTTGTCATTAGCGCTGTACTCCAGCGCGCATGCGTTCAAAAACAGTAGACAGCCTGATGTGGCTGAGAATGGAGTCTGAGATGTCTGAGAACAACGTCCACGTGAGTGGAGACCCATCGAAGAACGGTACTGGGTCTAAAACGGGGTCTATTAGAGAGGGGACCGAACCGTCTCCTGGAGAGGCTGTGCTAGATCCCCCTACACCGCCCGCGTCTAAGCCTCGGCGCAAGCGGGCGTCCGAGCCTGTAGTAGGAAAAGCCGGCAACAGCTCTACAGTCAAGACTACTGTGAGCGCTGCCCCCCAGGCTACTGCGGCTGGCACGGGGGGCACGACTCCGGAGACTGCGTCCACTGGCAAGCAGGTCTCCGCTGCTGCTATTGTCCGGTCTGAGTCTGCGACGCCAGACGCTGGCCACAGCGCGGCGCCTAAGGCTAAGCACGAGGGCGCTGCTGTGATGAGTGCACTGGCCGCTAACGTCGTGGTCGCTGTAGTGAAGTTCGTCATCGGCTTGTTCGGCGTCCAGGCTATGCTGGGAGAGGCGATCCATTCTGCTGCTGACTGCATCAACGAGCTCGTGCTCATCAAAGGCAAGGACGCTTCGAAGACTCCGCCTACCCGTGATCATCCACTGGGCACTGTCAGGATGCAGTACCTGGCAGGCTTGGCTGTGGCGGTCATCGTGTGCGGCCTGGGTGGTGTCTACACGATCGTGGAAGCGTTCCATAAGATCAACAGCATGATCTCAGCGGGTCCGCGCGCTTTCGACGTCAACCCCAAGTTGCTCTGGCTGTCTATCGCTGTAGCCGTGGTCGCTGCCTTCGCTGAGGGCTGGTCGCTCCACAAGTCGTACAAGGAGGCTCAGGAGTCTTACAAGTCGACTGGGGGCAGGGGCAAGTTCAGCGCAGTGAAGTTCTGGGCTGGCACTAAGAACAGTGAGCTCACGAGCGTGCTGGCTGAGGACACTCTCGCGCTCGTCGGCCTCGCGTTCGTCGTCGTCGGCTGCGCAGCCTCGCTGTCTACAGGCAATGAGATCTGGGACGCTATCTCCAGCATGATGATCGGCTTCGTGCTGATCCTCGGTGGCCTCGCGCTCGGTTGGCAGAACACGAGTCTGCTTTTAGGCGAGGGCGTGAACAACCGCACGTATGACGCTATCGAGGCAGTGCTGGCTGCTAACAGTGACGTGGAGCGCGTGCTCCGCGAGCCGGTAGCATGGCACGAGTCTGCTTATAAGATCCGTTGCGAGATCAAAGTGCAGTTGAAGTCTGAGAAGGCTATGAGGAAGGACAAAGAGACTGCGATCAACGATCTGGAAGACCAGATCCGCAAGGCTCTCCCGTCTCGCTATCAGATCGAACTGTGGATCGAGCCAGACCATTACGACCCCGAGGTGGCTAAGAAGGCTGACTTGTCTGACCGTTCTGATGATTGACGGTAGACAGTCAGACATCCACGCATAGCAAGGAGAGCCCGGCGCTACCGTCATGCCAGCGCCGGGCTCCTTGCGTCTTCGCTGCTTGCTGGCTGTCGTCTGATTCATGCTTGCATTACCGCGTGGCCGTTCTCCCCATGGTACTATCTCGACATGAGTGCAGTAGACGTGGAGAAGACGAGTCAGGCAGCTGGAGGCGATGGAGACGCCTCGTTGCCGGTAGACACGAGGACTGGTTGCCAGCGCGCCGGGGACAGCGTGCTCACGTGGGACGAGACGTTCATGGCTATCGCCAGGGTGGTAGCGAAGCGGTCTAAGGACCCCGCGCGCCAGGTCGGAGCGGTGATCGTCAGCAGTGACCACAGGGTGCTCAGCCTTGGCTACAACGGCACGCCTCATGGTTTCAGAGATGAAGCGTTCCCATGGGGGAAGGGCGACCCGGACCCATTGAAGAACAAGTACTTGTACGTGGTGCATAGCGAGAGGAACGCTATCTTGAACTACCGTGGGAACACTAGGGACTTAGAGGGGTCCACAGTGTACGTGACGTTGTTCCCATGCAATGAGTGCATGAAGGAGATAGCGCAGGCGGGCGTCAGCAGGGTAGTGTACGCTGACGCGCCTTACGATGATGACCCGGTCTGGGACGCTTCTAAGACGATCGCGGGGTATGCTCACGTAAGGCTAGACCAGTACGGGCCTACTGGCAGGGAGATCGAAATCGGGGTTTGATCTTGAGACGTCGGGTCGAGCGAAAAGCACGTCCGCTATAATAGAAGAGGCAGGGAGCGACCCGTGGTCATAGAATCGTGGGCGGATCGCCTCCTCGCCTCCTCGTGTCAGCAGCGCATTTGCAGACTCGCAGGCTCATAGCATATGATAGTCTCAGGGCAGCCAGCGTCGCCTGCCCGTTCAACTGCTAACAGGGAGGCAGACATGAAGACGAGTCAGAAGCAGTCGCTCATCACGCTGTTATCGGGGATCTTAGCGGGGTCCGTCATCACAGCGCTCATCACGAGCAGCGCTCGGATGGATGACACTTGGGAGGACGCTTGGGCTAGGAGCTCCAGTCCGATCGACTTGAGCTTAGACAAGCGGCATGAGTAGAAAGACCATGGCGAGACGGCAGACCCATGGGGGACGCCGACGCTGCAGGCAGTCAGGTAGACTGACTATCTATCCACAGTCAGGCGGATCGTCCACTGCCCGATAGTCACGGTATGATGAGACTCAGAACGTCTCGTCACATCGCAGGCGTCGGGCAGTCTGCGTCTCCAGAATCCAGCTAAGCGCATATCTGGAGCATAGTAGCAGGAAGACGAGAGAACACGAGGGAATGAGGTCTGGAATGGCTGCGGGAAGCAAGAGGAACTCGAACTGGGAGTACGTCGGTCTGGTTGATGCGCTCGCGAGGTCTCCCAAGGGATCAAGGCCACCATTCGGAACGAAGGCGATCCGATGGGGCTACAAGAATCTCGTGAAGCGGTTCATCTTCAGCATGGAGCCAGACAAGGCTCATGATTTCACTGTGGACACTTGCTGGAAGTTCAGCCGGGTGCCACTACTCATGGACCTACTGCATTCCCTGACAGCGCAAGACGACATCCGTCTGCAGACTGTGGCTATGGGAGTCAATTACTACAACCCATTCGGCTTGTCTGCCGGCCTGGACAAGAACGGTCAGTTGCTGCGGATCTTAGACGCCGCTGGCTTCGGCTTCTGCTCTTATGGCACGATGACTGCAGAGCCATGCCAGGGCAACCCGAGGCCATGGTTCCATCGTCTCCCCGAGTATGGCAGTCTGCTCATCCACGCGGGGCTGCCGAACGATGGGGCTGCGAGCATACTGCCTGAGGCTGACCGCATGGAGACGCCTTATGGCGCGAAGAGGCACGCTAGCGTCGGCTACACGAACAAGGCGTACCCTGACGGCGTAGACGGCATGATCGCAGACTTCGCGCGGGGAGTGCAGCTCGACATGGACTCTGCTGCAGACGTGTGCGAAGTCAACGTCTCGTGCCCTAACCTCGTAGCAGGCAAGCCTTTCAAAGATCCACGGGCGCTCGACGCATTGTTCGACCGGTTAGACGAGATCCACACTGCTGATGGTTCTCGCAAGCCTGTTCTCGTGAAGATGCCGTCAGAGTCGCCAGCAGTGCTAGACCCGATGCTGGAAGTGCTAGCGGGGCACAACGTGCAGGGGGTCGCTACCTGCAACCTGCTTGAAGACAGGACTGCTTATCCTGACGTTCCCCCACAGCTAGAGGGGGGCATGAGTGGTAAGCCTTGCAACGCGAACGCTATAGCTGCTGTGAAGTGGACTCGCCAGAAGTACGGTGACCGGTTCGCTATAGAAGGCATCGGTGGGGTCTGGGATGACGTGGATGCGCTCAGGATGTTAGACGCTGGCGCTGACCTCGTAGGCTTCGTCTCCACGCTCATGTTCAATGGCCCACAGCGAGCCTCTGAGTTCAAGGCTGCCCTGCAGGCAGCGTACAGCCAGTTAGAGTCAGAAGGCTGGGAGGCTAAAGGCTTAGACTACGAGCGCTGGCGGAACGAGAAACTGCATGCTGCTGACAGGCGCAGGAAGCTGGACGGCCCGGTCGTAGACGCTCAGTGAAGCATGCCCCGGTTGAATCGCCGTGCAGTATGAGCTGATCAGGACCACGGGGGCCACACGGGGCAGTCTCAGTCCGCGTGGCCCCTCCTCGTCTACTATGGCCAGACAGCCAGGCTGCTCACAGTTCGCTGGCGAGGACAGAGAGATGGTTCAAGAGGATGTCTGACGGCAGTTTGTGAGCAGCGTCCAGGTAGCATCTCGCTGCGTCTTCTATGACGCGCCTCTCGCCAGACTTCATACCACCATTGTTCTCGAGTGCCTGCAAGTCTGCCCCAGTCTCAGTGGCGAACCTACGCGTCCGTTCTCCGTCTAGCTCAGCAAGCGCGTCTTCCATAGCTAATTGAGCGTCCACTAGTTGAGACTGCAGGCGCTTGCTATGGTCAATAGCCTCCTCTCCGACAGCCAGCGTCTGGACTAAGTCGGAGGCGGGGCCAGTGACAGGCTTGAATCTGTATTCGCTTGCTAGCGCAGTCAACGTCAGCATGCTACGCTCACTGCTCATTCTGCCCCTGCCAGCGTCTAGCAGGTCTCTGAGCATAGCCAGCCAAGTGCATGGGTCTGTAGACAAGAGCAGGAGCGTCGTCTCCTCTTCGCCTAGCGTCTTGAACGAACCTGGAGCCATGCTGGCTACCTGCCTGATCAGGTAGAACACAGGCCAGCACGCTGCGGGAGCGCCATAGGCTCCGGCCATCTCCAGGGCGTCACAGACCAGGCTATCATCAGTTGGCGCGGACCAGCCGTCTCCTGCTTTGTTCTTAGGAGACCCACAGAGAGAGTCGAACGCTGCAGTGATAGCCCTGACGCTGGCGTGACCGCCATTCAAGTCATAGCTGTATTCTTCGTCATCGGCGCGGGGGACGTAGTTGTTCATCGAGTTCAACGCCATCTTGAACCAGATCGGGCCATACTCGCGGGTCATGCTGGCGAGCTTGCGCCGTGATTCTGGGGCGTCTAGACGTCTCAGCAATTCTCCGAGCCAAGTCCAGACGTTAGGCAGCGGGCCACTGAGCCACGATTGCCCTATGCGCTCACCATAGGCTACATAGCTACTGTTGTCCCTGTAGCATACCTCCGCTGTGAGCACGACGCGAGCCCATAATGGCAGGGAATGGAACCATCGAGACCACCATCTACGAGGGGCTGCAGTCCACTCGTCGTACTTAGCGCTCGGCGTGTAGCGCTTCTTGTCCTTGTCTTGCTTGTCTCTCAGTACAGGCCAGTAACGGTGATCGATGCCGCGCACTTCCCTTATCTTGCCCCGCATGATGTCGTCGGTAGTCTTCGCGAGACTGTCTGACACTACTGTGACTCCATGCTTGTCTGCGCCGAGGTCAGACTCGCAGTACTCTACTAGGGCCACTTCGCCTGTGTCGTTCACGGCTACAGAACTGACGTAGTCGTTCCATGAGGGCATGAGCGAGCTGGTTATCCTGTTGTAATCGAACCAGTCGACGATGACTCCGGGGAGTCGGTAGAGGTCTTTGATCCGGCTCACTATAGTCTTGTTCCGACTACTCATAATGTCCAGTGCATCTTGGCTCATAGCGCAATAGCCGTCATTCTCGTCTGCGCGCTGTATCGCGTCGCGCCTCACGAGGAGGACACCGTTCCCGAATCGCGCTTGCTGGTATTCTCCTGCGCGGTCCAGGCTCCTTAGCCGAGCATCGCCGCAGCCATCAGTGAGCCACCATCTCCCAGCGAGCATCTCGTTGCCCGTGAACCGCAGTGGCCCGCCTGCCATGGTCTCTTGGTGCTCCCTGCCATGCTGCCATGCTGCCAGCATCTTGCTTCTTGGCGTCCAAGTAGTCTCGTCATTCCCAGTCATGAGTCTCATAATACACGTGTGCGCCCGCAGATGGTCATAGTAGCCGGGCCTCGCCACATATCTACTGGTTGACGAGACGTATAGTAGAGGAGTCTGATCATGGTAGTAGTCATAGTGCTGGTCGTGGTAGTCGTAGCGCTCGCGTTGTTCGCAGTCAGTCAGTACAACAAGTTGATCGCGTTGAAGCATTCAGTGGAGAACGCTTGGGGGCAGGTGAACGTGCAGTTGAAGCAGCGCGCTGACCTCGTCCCCAACCTCATGGCCACTGTGAAGGGCGCTGCTGACTATGAGGCTGGCACGCTGGGAGCTGTCACGAAGCTGCGTGCTGCCGCTGAGTCAGTGCAGTCCACCACGCAGGCAGCGCAGGCTGACCGCACTGCTGCCGCGCAGGCTGCTGTCGACGCTGCTGCTAAGCAGTTCAGCGTAGCGTTGAACAGCGTGCATGAGGCTTACCCACAGTTGACTGCGACTGTGAACTTCAGTCAGTTCCAGGAGCAGCTCACGAGCATGGAGGAGCGCATCGGCTACGCGCGTCAAGCCTATAACGACAGTGTGACCGAGCTGAACGTGGCTATCGAGCAGTTCCCAGGCAGCTTGTTCGCGGGCATGGCTAAGGCTCAGCCCGCTGAGCCGTTCGAACTGGAGAACGCCTCTGACGCTGTAGCGCCAAGGGTGCAGTTCTAATCAGGCTCCGGGCTCGGGAGTCTGCAGTATCTGGCTATGAAGGCCACGCTGCCTCGTCTAAGTATGAGGCAGCGTGGCCTCGCCTTTTCTTAGGCATGGCCTGAGACGGCAGTAAGCCGGTCATAGACCGACGAACCCGGCAGTCGGGATTAGTTCATCGTGGCTGGCTCAACCTCGCTTAGAGGGCGCATAGCTGCGGCCCTGTGGGCATACTGCCCGCTAATCGCCTCCGCCTCTTCGTCGTTAGCGGATTCAAGGCAGTAGATGACGCTCATCGGCGTGTCGTAGACGGCCTCATCGCATTATGTGAATAGCAAAACAGACGGTAGGTGGAAGGACTGGATCTCATGATGGACGTCAAGCTCGATGAGCAACTCAAAGACATCTGCGATCTGTACGCTATGCGGGCGATCTCGTGGCGTGATGGTCATGTTGACGTGATCGTCGACGAGAACGGAGACGTCGTAGACACAGACAAAGCGTACGACGAGGCTTACACGGCTTGCGAGGCTAAAATCAAAGCCGCGCTCCAAGCTGCTTACGACAAAGGCCGCGCTGACGCGCTAAAGTGAAGCAGGGCCTGCTTGACGGAATTGGCGGCGCGAGCCCCGCCTTTTAAGGCTGGGATAAGCACTCCATGATGTGGTTCCTTTCCGTCGGTTGGCTTCTGCGTGTCAAAAAAAGAGGAAGGCCGATTGGCGTGCGGCACGTCCACCGGCCTTCCCTTCCATCAAATCAGAAGCGCGAGGACCCTCTTGTCCCCGTCGTCCGCTTCCTTCATCCAGCAACGGTATGGGTCGGGGTGTGGTCCCTTGGCTTCGTCCACGGCGAAGTTGGTCGAGACCTCGATTTCATTGAAGCGTGCTTCTGAGTCGTTGTACCAGCCGAAGACCACTGGCGCGTCTCCGCCAATCTGTTCGCGTGCGTCTTGCAGTTGTTTGATGAGGTCGTCGAGGGTGTCGTAGTTGAGCATTTTGGCTCTCCTTCTGGGGTGGCGGTTTTTACAGTCCTTGTTTGTGCGAACGATTCCAGTATACCACATGACTGGACAAAAAGCAAAAGGCGACCCGCCCAAAAACAAAAAAGGGAACTTGTACGTTTCCTGTACAAGCTCCCTCAATTAGGAAATCAATCCCAGTTGCACATGAAATAGCCGTTGGGGTCGATACCATCGACAAGATGGGCAGTGGCGCAATCGTTCACAGTGAGCATAGGGCGGGGCTTCATGCCATAATCACCCCTGATACGCTTGTTTTTCAACTCCTCCCCCACGAAACAGTCCTTGACGGGAACCACACGCCCACCCTGCGGGGAGCAGGTGGCACCATCCACGACCTTGTAGGCGAGCTTGCGGACGTTGACGCTCTTGCCGGTCTTGCTGACCTTGGTTACTTGGTAGAAGTCCACGAGGGTCATGCTGTAGCCCCAAACGCTGATGAACACGTCCCCCCACATGCACTTCCACGTCGGTGGTGGAGGTCTGTGGCTTGCGGCGTTCCTCTTCGGTGCCGTTGATTCGGAAGTTCTTCCGAGTGAGCCAAGGGTAGGTCTTGATGGCCTTGTCGATGAAGTTCTCGACCCCCTTCATGGTTCGCCAGTACTTGCGTCCACTGAGGTAATTGCGGCTAGTGATGTTAAGGAAGTCGTTGGTGACATCCACCCAACGATTGGTGCGTTTGCTGATTTGGACTTCGAGGCTGAGCATTCTGGTTTCTCCTTTTTTGGGGTGGTGGGTTTTTCAACCCTGTTTGTGTGAACTATTCCAGTATAAGCTATGTTAAACCAAAAGTCAACCCAGAAAAACAGGGGCATAGTCCACCCAAGCAGACCATGCCCCAAAACCCAAAAACTCACCGACCAGCCAAGGCGATGGAACGAACCATAGAATCCAGCCTTGTGCTCCCCACCGATTGAGTCACATAGTAGCTGTCGTTGTCGAGATCAAGCCAGTAGACGACCTCGTTCTTGTCTTTATGGTACTCAGAGAAGATATAGCGTTCATCCGGCTCGCTTTTTGGAGACGATTCCTTATGCTCGTCGTAGATGTGCTTCCAGTGCTCTTTCGTCAGCTTATTATGTCGAATACACAGCAGAGCGGTGTCATCATCGCTCCAGAATTCCAGTTCGACATCAAACGGCTGGATGGTGTCGCTGATATTCATAGGGGTTCTCCTTTTTTGCGTGGCCTGTTCGGCCTTTTTGTGCGAACAATTCCAGTATACCACATGACTGGTACAAAAAACGGGTCGCCGCCAAAAAAAACGACGACCCACCCTAAAACCTCCCAATCGTCGAAAGCCGTCGGGAACGGATTGGCCCCGCCTAGACTCGCCTTGCTTTATATGCCTTTACCCTCCGCTGTCTTATATGACTGTATTTACGAGAGGCACGGCTGTTGGAAAATAGCGAATCGTGGGCGTCGAGTCTCACCAGAACTAGAGAAATCTCGTCTCCGTCGCGGCGATATACAAGCAGTAGGTCTGATTCGACATGCGATTCACGGAATCCTTTCCAGTCGCCGGTGAGAGCATGGTCGGAATATTTCGTCTTCAGAACATCAGCATCACTTTCCCTTAAGGCCCGAAGCGGCTTCTCAAGTCTACCCATGTCGTAATGCTTCTTTTCCAGACGTTTAACGTCGTTGTCGAACGCCCGTATGGTTTTTAGCTTCAGTTCAGAGCGCATTAAGATAGTCCATCATGTCTTCAACGGTGTCAGATGAGTGAGTGTATTCGTGTTCCAAAGCCTGACGGCGGGCTTCTTCGTTCTTAAGTTCTGCCAATTCATTCTCCAGTTCGCGGAGATGCCTGCAATCATGCTCGTTGAGGTTGAAGTAAGTGGAGTGGTTGTTCTTCATGACGGTGACGGGGGTGCCGTCTCCTACTTTAGCGAACTCGGAGCTTGCGGTCCCCCTGCCGAATCAGCTAATGGGAACCATCGTCTCCACAGGTACGGTCAATCGCATTGCGTCTCCTTACTATTGCATGTAAAAACACATGCTATCAGACACGCGAATTACATCACCTGAGGGCAATACAAAAAGGGAGGGCCGGACTGGCGGTGGAACCAGTCCGACCCTCCCCTAGCTCACGGTCGGATTACCGTCCATGTCGAGGCGTCACGACATGACGCCTACGACCAGCGGACACGACCGCCAATCCCACACCCAAGAGCGTGAACACAGCCAACGCCACGGTAGGCATGTTCACACCGGTCTTGGCAAGCTGGCGAATCGCCTTCACGATAGCCGGTGTCACCGGTGGAATATAGGAATTGACGAACTCGGGACGGGTTCCGGTAGTCGTGACCATGCTGGGACTTGCATCCGAGCCATCCTCGCCCTCGCCGGAACCATCAGCCGTCTTATCGGACTTGATGGTCGGATAGACGAGCATGGTGCTGGAATCCTTCACCGAATCATCCGCCGGGTCGTACTCGACTCTGGCGGTCAGACTGCCTTGCAGATTGTCGCTCACGGTGACGGTCACGTGGTGTTCCGTCTTGTCGTAGGTGACGTTCTTTTCGCCGGTGTTCTTCTCCCGAATCACATACCGGTGTCCGCCGGTATCGTCGGCCCCGTCATTGTCGCGACGGTACGTCAACGGCTGGAACTCAATGTCGCCGTTCTCGTCATTCTTCACAGTGTCCAAGACCTTGCCGTCCTCGTCCACAAGCTCGAACTCGAACTCGTCGGCCTTCAAACCGCGTCCGGTCATGGTCTTGTGTGCGGTGAGGCCAACGGTCACATCCTCCGGCTGGTAGGTGTTGTCGAACCTGATGCCGTTTTCCTTGGCTTTGCCGTTGGAGTAAACGGTGGTGGCCGTCAACGCGTGCCGTGCCGTGTTTTCGGTGACGGTGATGGTGACGGTGTGGACGGTAGCGTCATAGGTGACGCCACCGGCCTGTCCCTGAGTCTCGCCAACAGTGTACGTGTACACGCCCGCACGGTCGAACTTAAGCGACTCGAAGGAGAGCGAGCCTTCACCAACCTTGTCGCCGTCCTTATGGACAAACGCCTTGGATTGCAGAAGGTTCCCGTCCCCGTCCCTAAGCTCGGCGGAGAACTCGTCATCGTTCATGGCGCGCCCGGTCAGACGCTTAGACGCTTCAAGCCGCACGTCTACCGGGGTCGGCGTGTACGTGTTGTCAAAGCGAATGTCCGTGGTCTTCCGGTCGGCGGAAGCGGTAAGCATACCGTTTTCGTCGGTCACCGTGACCGTCACGTCATACGATTGGGTGGAGTATCCGATGGTCTCGTCCTTGCCCCTGACCTCTTTCACATGATACGTGTAGACGCCGGGCTTGGCGTAGTCCATCGCGCCGAAGTCGAAGCCGGTTCCCTTATTGGCGACGGTCTTCACTCCGTTCTTCGAGCCTTCAGGCATTGGGGTGCCATCCGACGCGGACAGTTGGAATGCGAACTCGCCATCCTTCGGAACACGGCTGGTAGTCGGGTCGGCATTGCTGATGTGCTTGACGCCGCCGATGGTGTAGGACACGCCCTTCGGATTGTACGTGTTCGTGAACACGGTCTTGTCGCTCGTATCACCCGAGGATGGGGTGATGGTCTTGGACGTGACCTTCAACTGGCCGTCATGGTTCACGTCTTCCACCTTGTAGGTGATGGTTTCAACGGTGCCGTCCTTGCTGATTCCGGCCACGTTGGTGTCATCTTCGGAAAGCGTGAACACGTAAGTGCCGACACGGTTGAACGTCAGCGGGTCAAAGCCGATGTTGCCCTGCTGGTCGTTCGTCTTGGTCTGGTCGGCGTTAACGGTCGTGTTCTCAGGCGCGGACTGCTGGTGGAGGGTGAACGAGAAATCGCCGCCCTTGAGCGTGTACGCGTTGCCTTCGGACGCCTTGACCTTCTTGACCGCCGTTGGGGTGTCGGTGGCGGGCTGTGCCTTGTACGTGTTGACGAACTCGGGCACGTTGACACCTCCATCATAGGCGACCGTGGCTTGCAGATGGCCTTCGCCGTCGTCCGTCACGTCCACCTTCGCGTGGTGTTCGGTCTGGTCGTAGGTGATTCCACCACGATTGCCCTTGACCTCGCTGATGGTGTACGTGTGGGTTCCGGTCGTGTCGTAGTTTATCGCGTCGAACAGGACGTTGCCGTTCTGGTCGTTGGTTTTCACTGTTCCTACGGTCTTGCCTGTTTGGTCGTCAACGCATTTGAACTCGTACTGTCCGGCTCCCAATGTGATACCGGTCTGGTCAGGGTCGGCAAGCGTCTTGTGAGCCTTGAGCTGGACGCTGGTCGGCGTGGCCTTGTACGTGTTCGTGAACGCGGCCGGATTGGCTTTGCTTTCGGTGACGTCGGCTTTCAACCGTCCAGTCAAATCGTCGGTGACGGTGATATGCCACAGTCCGATATGGGAGTCGTATGATACGCCTCCGGCGGACTGGCGGACTTCACGGACGGTGTAGGCGAACGTCTTGGAACGTGCGCCGTCGAGTTGGCTTGCGGTGAACGTCAACGGTTGGAACGACACGTTGCCGTTCTGGTCGGCGTTCACTGTCTGTATGGGTGCTCCCACGGCCTTCTCGTTGTCGAACAGTTGGAAGCGGAAGTCGGTGAGCTTCGTGTGGCTTGCGTTCTTCCCCTCGAACGTCTTATGGGCGGTGAGGGTCGCGGTCACGTCGGTCGGATTGTATTCGTTAGTGAACGTGGGCGCGTTGTTCGCACCGTCGTAGGACACGTTGGCTTTCAGCTGGCCGTAACCGTTGTCGGTAACGTTGACGTGCATGTTATGCACGGTCTTGTCGTAAGTGATTCCGCCGAGTTCACCTTGCTTTTCCACGATACGGTAGTCATGTTCGCCCACCGTATCGTAGTTGAGCTTGTCGAACGTGACGGTTCCGTCCGCCTTGTTGGACTTGGTTTGGAGAACCTTGCCGTTCGTGTCCTGCAACTCGAACTCGAACTCGTCAGCGTTCAGAACGCGGAGCGTGTTCTGTGGGTTGCCGATGGTCTTCTTGGCCTTTGGCGTCACGCTGACGGGGTTGGCCTTGTATGTGTTGACAAACGTGTCACCGGTCGAGTTCTGGGCTACGGCCGGATTGACGAGTTTGGCTTTCAACTGGCCACTGTTGTCGTCCGTAATGGTCACCGTGTATTGCGCGGTGTGCGTATCATAGGATACGCCGCCCATGCCGGTGTTCCGTTCACGTACCGTGTAATGGAACACCGCACTGTCCTTGCCGTTGAGCTTAGCTTGCGTGAATAGGAGAGGAGTGAACGACACGGTGCCATCTTCGTTCGCGTTTACGGTCTGCACAGGGGTTCCGGCACCGTCCGCATTGGCGTACAGGTCAAATTGGAAGTCGGTGAGTTTCGTCGCCGATTTTCCAGCGTTGAACTGTTTGCGGGCGTTCAGTTGAACCTGCACCGGTTGCGGCGCATATGTGTTCGTGAATTGGATGGTGTCGGACTGCACGCCGTCGCATGAGGCGTTCACCGTGATGTTACGGTCGAACGTGTCGGTGTTGTCGGTGACGGTCACCGTCAGTGTCCATACGCGTGAATCGTATGAAACCCCCGCGTTATCGCCTTTCTGTTCCTTGACCTGATACCGGTAGGTGCCGGATGTTGGGAACGCTTCACTGTTGATGGTGATGGTTTGCGTCTTGTTGTTTGTGAACGTGATAGTAGAAGGCACCGCGTTCTTGGGCGCGTTGCCAACAGGGATAATGTCAGCCGTGTACTTGTCCTTGTCAGTCCATGCACCATTGGGGCGTCCGTCCAAAACTTTGACCGCTTTGAACGTAGCGGGAACGGCTGGCATGAGCGTGCCGTACATGCCGTGGTCCTCGTTGGGATCCTCGTACACGCTGGTGGTCATGTCGGCCAGTTCGGGGAAGTCGTTCAACGTGATGAACGCGGCGACCATATGACCGTTCGCGTCGTTCTCCTGTTCGCTGTCGGAGTCGGTCGCCTCGGAAGCGTCCTTCGCGTTTTTGATGGTGACGTGCAGGTTGCCCCAGCTGACGCCGCTCTTGGGGGTGAACCTGAGCTTGTAGCCGGTTCCGGCGGGAATGGAGCCTATCTCATAACGGCCGTCCTTGCCGGTCACGGTGGAGCAGGGTTTGCCGTCCATGCCGGTTATAGTCTTCCCGTCCTTGCCGACGAGGGTGACGGTCACGTCGGCCAACAGGTCGTCCGTGTCCTGTCGGATGCCGTCATGGTTCACGTCGAACCATGCGACGCCGTTGACCTTGCGTTCGACTATCTGGGTGAGCGCGTCCACCTTGTTGTCGCCGTCCGTCCACCGGTTCATGTACACGTCGCCCGCATGGTTGCCGGTCGGGTCGAGGCTCAGGGTGAAGTCGTATCGTGCGTTCGCGGGCAGGCTGGGACTGGTGAACGCCCATGCGACCGGCTGGCCGCAACCGTCGGGGATGGAGACCTTGCCGGTCGTCGTGTCCACTTCGGCTTGCGTCCACTGTTCGACCTGTTCGCGGGTTATCTTCGTCGCGTCCATGTTCCGCCATTTCGGGT
>ERZ808240.2585-NODE-2585-length-19341-cov-4.647050_pt1 | contig 19341 bp, 28 predicted proteins | sample MGYA00521084_ERZ808240 | MGnify/ENA primary metagenome ERZ808240 (study PRJEB31516, sample SAMN03275571) | gut metagenome | biome: mammalia-associated habitat; material: feces | host: Papio cynocephalus | place: Kenya | collected 2012-08-06 ...
TGTCGCAGAACCAAACGTCCTTAACGGCCCCGAGCCCGTCTTGCAGCTCGTTCCAGTTGATCAGGCTCGTGTCGTATCCGGGAAGCGTTGGATGCGGAAGCGTGCTAGAAAACACCTGCAGCTTGCCGAACGCCGAGAAAAGACCTTTAGACCCGGACGGCAGCGTCGCTACTTTCGTAAGCCCCGGACGCTTCGCGGTCGCAAGGCCGGTCGTCACGTAGGCGTTTTTCATCTCCCGGAGCCTGTTCGCGTCCGAGACCGACGCGGACTTTCGAAGGTCGATACCGAGGTCAAACCGGTCAAATGTGATTTTTGCCATGCTGCGTCACCCCTGCACGCCGAAGTCGCCGGCCGAAGTGTGGACGATGAACCAGCCCCGGGATTCAGGCCGGCAGGCGTTGAAGCGCAGCCCGTTGTTCTGAGATCCGCGAACGCGCGAGAGCAACTGCTGGAACTCCGAGGCCACGGCCTGCGCGTCGTTCTGGTGGTAGTGCGCCTTAGCGTTGGCGAGCGCATAGAGGAAGACCAGGCGCGAAGGAAGCGGGCAGCGGTCGCTCATCTGCTCGAAGCGATGCGTCCGGTCGATGTACTCGACCACGAGCTGCCGGTCGCCGGAGTCAGGCACCGGGTAGACCTCGAGCTGGCCGTTGTAGAAGTCCCACCGCCTGGGGGTGCCGTGCTCATCCTGCGCACGATCCGGCTCGCTGATGCCGCGAGCGAGCGCCCACCGGGTCGAGCCTTCGGAGACCCACAGCGCGGTAATGTCGCGCGGGTTTATGTCAATGTCCTGCTCGTCGTCGTGAAAGTCGTACAGGCGATCGTCATCCTTCAGGGAGATTCTGGCGATCCGCTTTCTCTCGGGGTGCCCGAGCTCCTCCCACACGTAGGCCACAGCGTCACGCGCAAAACTTTTGAGAATTGACTCGTTGCTCTTCGAGGCGGGCCCCTGAGCCACGAAGCCCAGCCGCACGCGCAGCTCGGTCAGCATATCCCCGAGCGTCTGCTCCCGCTCAGTCAGCCCAGTATCAAGATCCATGACGGTTACTCCGAGGAAAGGTTGATGCTCAAGCGCCCGGCAGAATCGACAACCAGCCGGGCGGTGACGTTTCGACGGCCAATGAGGCTCGTGCTCTTTGTCGTCGTGTCGACCGCGGTAATCAGGCCGTCCGCCCCTGCGTCGCCCTTTTCGCCCTGGTCTCCCTTGACACCCGGCAGCCCGGCCGGCCCCTGCGGGCCTTCAGGCCCCTGCGGCCCGGTCGCGCCCGTGTCGCCCTTGTCGCCTTTCCCGAAGTCCACGCCGGCGCTCCAGTCGCCCGAGTCGTCCGAGAGCTTCCAGTAAAGCCGCCCCGTGTCCAGCGCAAGGAAGCTCGTCCCCTTCGCCGTCGCGTCGTAGATCGACCGGGTAGCGAGTGCCCCCTTGTAGTCCGCGTTGAAGGAAGCCCCCGCGTCGCCTTTCGGCCCCCGTGCCCCTTCAGGCCCCTGCGGCCCTTCGGCCCCCTGCGGCCCCGCGTCGCCCTTATCCCCCTTCTCGCCCTTGAGGCTTTTTTTCAGAGAGTCGGACAGCTGCGCCAGGGAGACGGAGCCCGAGGCGAGGCTCCCGTCGTCATCCTGGATAAGCGCAATGTTGGCCCGAAGCTGGTTGATTGAGCGGGCCGCCGCGTCGAACTCATTGTTAAGCGCTGCGTGATCCGTCGCGTCGCCGGCGTTCTCTTGGAAATTCTTTGTTCTCTCGTATCGGTCAGGCTGGCTCATGTCATCCTCCTAATGATCTTGAATTGTGGAGGCCCGGCCGCCGGCCACGGATTTTTATTTCTCGCGGGCAAAAGAAACCCCGGCCGAAGTTGCGCCGGGGTCGTGGGGTTTGGCTTATTGCTCCCTGCACGCCTGCTTCGCGTGAAGGATCGCCGCCCATGCGTCCTTTATCAGGCAAACGTCCTCGCGGCTCAGGTAGCCGGAGTCGTCCGCCTCGTCGAGCACGCGGTCGACCTTCTTCAACAGTGCCTCGACCGTCTGCTCGCAGCGCATACGCAAAACCTCTTTCGTTTCCATTTCAGCCTCCGTGCTTTTCCATGATGGACTTGAGGCGATCAAGGTCGCCCCGATCCACCTTGTAGCCCATGACCGCGAGAGGGTGCCCCTCCAAAGCCTTTACCGCTTCGCCGTGCAGCAGGTCGATATCGACCCGCCCCTCAGCGTCAGCGAGTCCCAGCGCCTGAAGCTGCGGCAGGTACTGGGCGGCAATGTCCGGGATGCGACGGGCGATCAGGCCCCCGACAAACGCGGTCGCGAACGGCGCGGCCCCGCCGGCCGCCGAAGCGGCAGGCAGGACAGCGGCCGAGAAGAACTCCGCAACGACAGCGGATAAGTTCCCTATCGGCAGCTTCATAGTCAGCCCCTGCGAACCGAGACGGTGCCGCTAATCGGCTGAGTCGCGGGTGCGGTATCCGTAGCCGTCGGAGCTGTCCACGAGTTGTAGCGAGGCATGACAGGCGGGCAAATCGCCGACTGCGGGATGATGGTCGCAGTGATGCCGCCGAGCGTGTTGTTGATGCCGGCCACGGCGTTATTCAGCTGCGCAATGCCGCAGCCGCACGTCTGCGCAACGGAGTCGATCTTCGCCCCGAGCTCAGAGCGCACGAGCTTTTCTCTGAGTTCCGCAATCTCGGAATTCTTCGAGACGGTGGATTCAAGGACGGCGATGCGCTCCCTGTTGGCTGCAGCCTCGGTGGACAGCGGACGGATGAACCCCATCAACTCATCCCTAAGCGCCTTGTTCTCCGCGCGGCTTGCGACATAGACTTCGGAGTCCTTGTTGTCGCTGTACTTCTCAGCCCGCAGGTTTGCGTTTTCAGCCATGAGGGCGTTCAGCTGGTTGCAGTTGCCGCCGCCGAGGATGCCGCCCAGAAGGCCCCCGCCGTTTCCGTTGTTGTTGGCTGCGCCAAGAAAGCCGAGGCTCCCGAGCACGAGCGCCGGGATGCCGATTCCGTTGGCCAGGCCTTTAGATGCAAATTCACCCATGACATTCTCCTTGTCATTGGGGGCACAAAGGCTCACTGGATTTAGCGCACGGAAGGCGCACAGGGAGGCGGCACAGGGGCCGAGGATGAACTGCTAGAGACAGGACGCGAACGCGCCTGCTGCTTCGAATCATACGCCGTCAGATCTATCAGATCAATGGATCCGCATCGCTGGCATTTGATACGCACAATACCATAGAAATCACGCTCCAGCGACAGATCAAACAGTCTGCGCCCGCACGCCGGGCACCGTACCGGTACTGCTTCCATGCTTCCTCCTGGCTTCAGGCCGTTGGTGGTTTTCTCCTCTACCTCTACGATTACAAAACTGCTGACATTGCCGCACCCTACTTGAGCACGGCCGCGAGTGCGTCCTTGTCGGCGCTCACTCTTGCAGAAAGCTCCGCACCTTCTCCAACCAGTCCGACACCCTCCGCGAGTAGTTGCTCGCATCTGGCGAGGCGCTCGCCGCCACCGTCTCCGGAATCGTTGCCTTTATCGGCTTCGGCGCGGGCGCTGAGTTGGTCGCGCAGCCTGCCAGCATCAGCCCGCAAAGCGCGAACGCTAGCAAGAGCCTTGTCTCTCTGGGCGAGCGCATCCATGAGCGCGTCCTGCTGCTTTGCGTAAACCTCATAGCTTTCTTTCTCCTGCGCCGCGATACGTTCCTGTGCCTGAGCTTCGACCCGGCCAGCCTTCGAGCTGTAGTAGCTGCCGAACGCAAGTCCGCCAGTCACAAAGCCGATCCAGAACATGGCCCACAGGCCAATCGTTAAGGCCCGGTCATACGTCATGACCTTGTTCTCCGTGTCTTAGTAATTCCGATTTTATGAACCGTTAGGAATCATGGGGATATTTGTTCGCCCTTGATCCCTTGCACGCATTTCTGATACTCGCCCTTGCGCCTGTTCGTCAGCCCCTGATTCTTGACCAGCCGCCCGCCAACCCTCACGCGGTCAAAATCGAGAATCGTCTTGCAGGCCGCCGCATACTGCTTCGCCTGCAGTTTCCGCAGGATCGATGATCGGCAGACCGCCCCCGCGCCCACGTTGTAGGCGAGCGTGACATAAGCGTCCCATTCGCCCTGCGTGAGGCGCACATCGTCCCCGAGGCACGACTGGAGGGCTCGCTCGGTCTTGCCGACATCCTTCCCTAGCGTGTTGAGCGCCTGAACGACCGTGACCCGCGTCCCGGGCGTCACCTCGGGGCCCGTATGACCGAAGCCCACCGTGAGCACGCCACCCGTGTCCTTGTAAGCCGTTGCGCTGTAGCCCTCGTATCCGGCGATGGCGAGGAGGCCGGAGGCAGAGAGGGCCAAGAGCGCCGGCCTCACCCTAGTTGACATAGCAGACGCAGCAGCTCACGCACCCGGCCAGAACGGTCGCACGACCTGCCGCCCCTCCCAGCCGTAGCGCTTGACCGCCCACGCCTTCGCTGCCTCATAGACGGCTTCAGGCGTGTAGCAGTCGTCTGTGGTCAGTTTCGGCTTGAACTTGTCCACGAACTGCTCATGACTTTCTCCCTTCGCCATCTCCCCCTCTCTTGCTTCCATCTTCGCTCTTGCCCATCAATCTGGCCTTGAAGAAGTCCCAAGTCTTCCAGATGCCCGGGAGCGCCCCAATCAAGAGAACGGCCGTATAAACCAAAGTCAGAACGGTGATCATGTCGGGGAGCTGGATGCCGGCGAAGAGTTGATTGACCGAATAGGCATAGCCCGGCAAGGCCTTCCCGTACGTCGGAGTAGAGAAGTAGCCGAAAACGCCTGAAACCATTTTGCTGAGCTTGCTGTCGCACATGGATAAAAATTTCCTTGTTGTGTTGAATGTTGAGAAGCCTCAGTCTCTTGCTATTGAGTAGCTCTCTAGCGTCACGCCGAACAGCAGCCAGAACACAGCTTGGAAAATCGCAAACTTGTACGCGAATTCGTTCTTGCACGTGAGCGTCCTCGCCAATCCCTCGATCTGAGGGCATGCGCCGCGGCACATCGACAGCACGAGGCACTTCCGGCATTCCGGGCGCTCGCACCACGGCTTGAAACATTTTGATATATCAACATCTTCCAAATGTTCGATGCGCCCAACGAACTTATCCGGAGTGCAGTGATCATGGCATGAGAGCACATCGCCGTTCAGGTTCACTGCTGCGTTGTCTGGCGAATGCATGCAGCATTTGACAGCGTGCGGGTTGAGCCTCTTGCGGTTTGTGAGCAATTGAATCAGCCTGATGCATTGGCCTTCAAGCGCAGGGAATTTTGACCATGGCCCTGATATCAACGCATTGAAAATATTCTTCTGCAGATCAAGCAGCTGTCGATCTGAAAACATCAGCTCGCGATCCGTCACGCCCACATGGGTCATGATGCCCTCGAAGTTGAGATGGACGTCTCCCAGACGCGCCTTGATGTAATCCGCGATCGCATCAATATCGGTGTTGGCGGGTGACAGCACGCAGTTGATCGAGCAATTGAGTCGCGAAAACGCCAGCCGCCACAGATCCACCATTGCCGGATCATCCAGAGGATCCTTGCCTCGCAGCCTGTAGCCCTGGCCATCATGGCTGAATGTGAGGCTGATGCTGTATTTCTCGCAAAAAGCAATCTTCTCCTCTGTGAGCAGCGTGCCATTCGTGATCATGGCAAAGCGAACGTCAGGGTAGAGCGCGCGAAGCTCTGGGACGAGCTTCTCGATCGTCTTCCAGTACACGAACGGCTCGCCGCCCCAAAGCTCAATAATTCCCTTGACCTTTACTCTGCCCGCCTTGAGCTTTTCGATGAACGATGGCACATCCCTCGGCCCCCAGCAAGCTTTCTCCAGTGAGCGATCGGATTGAGCGCAGTAGCGGCAGTGCATGTTGCACTTCAAGCCGAGCTGTATCCTCATGTCATACAGGTCTCGGCTTTTGCTATCTGAAAACGCTTGTGATTCAACACCATGCTGAGCCCCGTATTTTTTCACACGCTCATCGTTTAGCAGATCAATCAGCTCGCCGTTGCGCCACAGCTCATTCGTGACGTTGTCATACTGCCACGAGCGCCTGATTCCGTCGGGTTCCCGCACATTAAGCTGCAGCTTCATTCAAATATCTCCCAAGATGTACATATTCTTTATAAAAGCGGCATTCGACATCGCGATTGGCAGACAAGAAACAGCCTCCGCCGCAGTGCTCCCATGCGGAGCACTCTCTGCACGCCGCCCTGCTTTCGCCTGCCTTCTCCAAAAGGCTGACCGTCCGGGCTGTTTGAGACGTTGGGTTGTGCTGGCACAGGTATTCGCGGCCGTGGAGATCAATCGTCAAAACGGATTCATCGCCGCAATCGGGCCGGAGTCTCCCGCTCCGCGAGCAGTGCTGCATGATGCTGATGCGCAACGCCCGAGAGAACTCATCGCGCGGGTTCTCAACAAGCTCACGCAAGAAGGCAATGGCCTCATCAACGTCCGAGCTTTTGAGTTTCTCGGCCTCTGAGCATTGCCCCGCAAAATGAACGGGCCACAGCTGAACCGGCATTTGCAAGCCAAGAGACAAGTATTTCGCACGCATGGACGACAAGTCGCGCCTCCACGAGCTCGTGACCAGCCCCGTGGCAATGCAGCTCCGCAGCCTCTTCAACACTCCCCATTGCTCCTGCGCAATTGAGCCATCGTGCCAGCTGACAGTTGTCAGCCACTCAGGAATTGAATTGGCGAAATGCACGTAATCGCCATCGACAAGATCACCGTTTGTGGCAACACGATAAGCAGAATATGGATAAATCCCCTCATCGCACAGCATCCTGTACAAGCTCCTGATGGTCGCCCAATAGAGCATTGGCTCACCGCCCCAGAAGGCGATGCGTTCCAGCTTGCGGAACTCTCCCGCGCCATTCAAGGCACGAAGCGTTGATTCCATGCGTGAGAAGTCAGCCTTCCCGCAGGAGTCTCGGCGATCTGGCGCCGCTTGGCAGCAATACGGGCAGTGACGATTGCATGCCGCTCCGAGGATGATGTTCAGGCGCCTGATCATGCGACAGCCACAGTCTTCTCAGCTGCGCCCGTGAAATATCGCCATCCGGCCTTCGCCTTGAAAGACTCTCCCGCCTTCATTCCCAGCGCCCGGATGCGGAATTTTCCATCGCCGCTCTTCAGGCCGACTCGCTGAAGAGGCAGGTATCCGCCCGTGGAATCGAGGTAGATCTCGGAATCATGCTGAATTTTCGTCCCGTCCTCCCACGTCATTGAGAGTTCCAGCTCTACATCAGCATCCGGGGCGACAGAGCCTGGGCCAGCCATGTGCAATATCGGATTCGGCGCCCAGCCATTTTCATGATTCTGCAATTGCTCCAATGTGAACTCCTCTGCGGGCAGATTGCATCGATAGCCATACACTGGAGAATAGTTGAACTGGATGCTGTTGTAGTCACTCATCAGCGGCTCATCAGCGAACGGCATGATGATCTGGACGGCCAGCTGCATGCGCTCGAGCTGCAACGTGCGCATGGTGCCTGCTTTCGTGAAATAGCTCATCGGGTTGCGAACAGTTGGCGCGGACAGCCAGCCGCTCTTCAAAAACCAAGCCACAGATCGCCGGTCTGAGATCTCTCCGCTCCCGTAATACTCAACAGAGGCATTTTCTGGGGCCGGAGGATTCGCAAAATACGTTGTTTTCCCCAGGCACATGAAATCTCCTTGCAAGCCTGATTTCAGATCCTCACCGGAAACAATCACCCCGTTATTTCTCATGAACGGAGTGGCATTGTGCTGATCCAAAAAAATCTTTGCCTGTTCGCTTGTCAGCTTATCCCCGCCTCCATCTCCACCATACGGAGCAAAGAGGGAAACCGACATGGCGCCATCATCTATGTAGATGTTTACAAAATGATCGTGGTCTTCAAGAGCACACGCTGCTATTTTTTTCATTTGAACCTCCAATCACGCGTCACAGCAATTGTCACTGCCGCTGCTGCACTGGCTGCAGTTCGTGCATTGCCCTGAGCATTGCGAGCATTTCACTTGATTGCATTTGGTTTGAGAGCACTGAACGTTGTTGCACCGGCCGCAGTTCGAGCAGTACGTGCAGTGCGAGCAGTACGAGCAGTGCCCCGTCTTGTAGCCCGGGTCGTTTGCCAGCTGGGAGAGCTTCGTGAGATCTGCCTTCTTCCAGTAGCCCACGTCATCCGTGAGCGAGGCGAGCGCCAACGCGTCCTTGCGCCAGAGCCCCGCGTCATCCGTGATCTGCGAGAGCTTCACAGGAACATCAGAGAGCTTCGCCGCAGGGATTCCCCCTGCGGTCTCTCCGTCCTGCACCGCCAGCGTCTTGCCATCGGTGTCAACAACCAGTTCTCGGGGCTTGCCTGTGTACGCCGCCACGGCGGCTGATGCGCCGCGCTTCAATAGAATCTTCGTAGTCATCGCACCCCTTGCCTCAGGCATCGCAGCAGTCGCAATCACAGTTGCTGCAGTTGCTGCAATACTTGCAATTTGTGTAGACGGAGCATTTCACAGTCGTGCAATTGACCGTTGTGCAGTTCACCGTGGTGCAGTTGTAGCAATTGCCGCACTGGTTGCAGTACGAGCAGTGCGAGCAGTACGTGCAGTGGCCGGCCACGAATCCCGCATCGTTCTCGAGCTGAGAGAGCTTCGTGAGATCGGCCTTCTTCCAGTAGCCCGCGTCATCGGTCAGCTGAGAGAGCGCCGTGAGCGCCCCCTTCTCCCACGCCCCCGCGTCATTCGTGAGCTGCGAAAGCTTGGTCGGGATGTCGCTCACGAGCGCGAGCGCATTGCCGCCCGGCGTTTCGCCATCGTGCACGCGGATGCGGTGGCTGTCCGTGTCGATCGTGATCTCGCCGAGCTCTCCCGTGCAGGCATCGTTTTGTGATGCCGTCCCGCCCTTCCAGAGTATTTCCTTCATCACCCCATCCTCGTTCAAGAGCAGTTGGTGCAGTACGTGCAATGGGAGCAGTACGTGCAGTGGCCGGCCACGAATCCCGCATCGTTCTCGAGCTGAGAGAGCTTCGTGAGATCGGCCTTCTTCCAGTAGCCCACGTCATCGGTCAGCTGAGAGAGCTTGCTCAGGCTCGCCCTCGTCTCGAAGGCATCGTTCTCGAGCTCGCTCGCCCTGGTGGGGATCTCGGACGCCTTGGCGACTGGATGCCCGCCTGCTGTCTTGCCATCGTGAACCCGCAGGCGCTTCTCATCCGTGTCAACGCTCAGCTCCCGTCTCTTGCCAGTGAACGCATCGTTCTGCTCTGTTGTGCCGCCACGCAGTTGCAGAAGCGCGGGATTCATGTCAGCTCTCCGAGATCAATGGTCTCAAGGCTGGCCTTGAAGGCGCTCAAGTCCTTGCTCAGAGACTCAACCTTCGGTGCTATCGTCCCCGCCGCGCTCGCGTTGTCGCTCGCGACTTTGGCAGAGGTCGCCGCGTTGTCGGCTGAGATCGCTGCGTTGTCGGCTGAGGTCGCCGCGTTGTCGGCTGCATTGTGCGAGTCCAAGGCCGCCGTTTCGGCACGACGTGCGGCATCGAGCGCCGCTTCGCTCTTTTGATCTACGGACTTTGTCAGCGCGTTCGCCGCCTCATCCGACAGCGAAGAAATGCCAACGACCCCAGGCGCAAGACTGAGGTCGTCGTTTTGAAGTGCGCCGAGGTTCCGTCGTATTTGGTTGATCGTGAGTGCTGCCGCATCGAGCTCGTTGTTGATCGAGCCCCGGTCTATCGCGTCCTGCTCGTCGCCCGTGAAGTCGTGCGTGCGCTCGTATTTCTGCGGCTGCGCCATGATGCCGGCCCTCCCTTACCGCGAGGAAGCCGAAGCCCGGCCCCCGGCCGAGGCGCGGAGAATCTGCGGCAGCAGTGCGTAGCTAGCGCCATAGACGGCCTCGACGGGGTGCCGGCCGTAGCGGGAGACCAGGCGCTGGGCTTCCCCGCCGAGGTCGAAATCTTCGGTTCTGATTGTGCCGACGACTTCGATGTTGTCGGCCCCCCAAATCTTCTCCAGCACCGGGAGCTCATCGGCCGCGACCGTGTCGGGGATGATGTTCCCTTGACCGGTTCGAACCATCACGGACTTGATTTCCTGTTTCATGTTTGTAGTCTCCTGATAAGAAAAGGGGCGCGAGCAGGTCAGGGCGAAGGAGAGCAGAAACCCCGACCAGCCCGCGCCGGACGGTTACGCCAGCGTGATAACGCCGTGCGCGTTGCGCTGGTTCATGGTGAGCACGGAACGGACGAGAATCATCTGGTACATGCTCAGCACGTTGTAGGGGCGCGTGGGCGTGACGAGCTGCATTCCGTCGTCCAGGTACGCCATGCGCTTGGACGAGAGCATGTAGCAGCGCTTGCTCCACTTGTTCTCCTCGAGCGACTCGGTCGCGTCGAGATCGTCAAAGGTCGGATCCCACGTGATCGGAACGCCCTTGAAGTACAGGCCGGTTTCGAGGCCCTTGCCCGTGCTGAAGTCGAACGTCTTCACCTTGTTCGCGTCGGCGTTCTGGGTGACAGTGATCGAAGAGCGATAAGCGTCGATGAAGTCGGAGCCCGCGAGGATCATGTCCGGGCAGTTGCCGCCGTAGCGGGAGCAGTCGCGCCACATGTGCTCCATGGTCGTGGGCAGGTCAGCAGCCGCCACGCCGAGCGCCGCCTGGTTGCGCCAGTACGCGGCCTTTGCCGCGTCGATGCCCCCCACCGTGCCGGTCTGCGGCTTGAGCGCCACGAGAGCGTCAAGGCCGACGATAGCGTCAGCGGAAGCCGTGCCGGAGCGGTGCAGCTCCTTATCAAGCGAGGCAAAGAAGCCCTCTTGCAGGACTTCGCCCTGCTCCTGAAGCAGATTGACCAGCTGCACCTTTTCGTTCTGCTCGAGCTTGAACTGCCCGGCCTTGCCCTCGACGACATGGATGCCGGCCCCGAAGAGTCGGTCGTAGGAGATCGAGAGCGTGTCGGTGCAGCGAGCCCACTTCCAGAGAACCTGGTCGGTGGTGTCGCGCGGCTTGAACTCGACCGCGGTCTCGCCATAGCCCCACTGGAAGTTCGAGCCTACGGAAGTGCGGATGTTCTGGACAACGCCCTGCTTGGCGCCCAAGAACTGCTTGCGGCCCTTCATGAGCCACTGAAGGAACGGGCGATTATGGGAGACCTGGTCGATAGGGGCATTTCGAACGTACTCGTCCAGTGCAACCTTGCCGAGCTTCGCGAGGTCTTCGGTGGAAATAGCCATGATATGGGTTTCCTCTTTGAAGATTGAGAACTTCTCGGCAGATCAGCCGCCCCCTGATCTTTTCCAGTTCGAGCCTGAAGGCGTGCCGGACGCGACCCCGGTTACTCCGTCTTCCTTGTCTTCGAGCTCAGGCGTGCCGGACGTGACCCCGGCCTGCTCCGTAATTCCGAGCCCCCGCACCCTGCGGGATAAAACAATTTTCAGGAATTGCAAGGGCTCGACGGATTTTTATTTCACAGCCCCATTTGCTCCATCTTTGCAAGGATCTTGTCTGCCGGATCAGCGTCCGCGCGAGGCTCGGCCGTTCCGCGACGAAGCGTGCGGGCGCTGATGGGGGCCGGAGAGCGTGCCGCCTGCTGCTGGGCCGCGATTGCGCCCATGTTGCGGTAAAGCAGCTCGAGCGTGCCGGCCCACGTCGCCGGATCCTGGCCCCCGATGCGCTGGAGGTTGTCCCCGGACTGGATGAATCGCCTCAGGGCCGCGAGTCGCGCGGAGAAGTCCACGTCGTCCTTGTGCGAGTAGAGCGCCCGAGCCACGGCCTGCTGAGCGCCGGCCACGGCCTGCTGTTGCTGTTGCGCTGCCAGCGCCTTCGCCTGCTGGGTCTGAATCGCGGACTGCTGCGCCTGTTCGATGCGCCGCGCCTTCGCCACTTCGAGCGCCGCCCCACGCGTCAGCTCGAAGCCCTCGACCTTCTGCTGGAGATCCGGGAAGTCCCGCAGCAGATCGACCCCCGGCACCTCTTCGCCGATCTCTGCCGCGAGGTTCTCGCGGACGCGGTCGATCATCTTGAGCGCCATTCGCTTCTCGTTCGGATCATTGCTCGATACGCAGCGGCCAATTTCAAGCACGGTCGCGAAACTCTCGTTATCGAAGCCCGCGCCCTCGAGCTCAGACCTGAGCGCCTGCACCTGCTGCTGATACTGCGAGCGTTCCTGCGCCAGCTGCTGGAAGCGTGCCCGCGCCTTGTCGCTTGCGCCCTCGAGCCCGTCGCCGGGAGCAGGGGCCGGCTTCTTCGCTTCGCCGGCTTCAGGCTTCTGGCCCCCGGCCGTCGCTTCAGGCTTCTGGCCCTCGCCCTTCGGAGCATCCTCGCCCGCGAGCCCGGCTGCGGTTTTGCCATCCGGCCTCATGATCTCGGGAGCTTCGCCCCCGTCTTTGGTGAGCGTGTCGAGCGCAGCCTCAAGGCCGGACGGCCCCCTAGGCTCATCGCCCCCGGCCGTCTGTTCGCCGGCATCCTGCGCCGCGGATTCTGCGCCCTGCTGCGCCGCGCCATCATCTCCCGAAGGGGCGGCATCCTGCGCCTGAGCTTCCATGTCTGCCTGCTGGTCCTGCGCCGTCAAGCCGTCGAGCGTGTCGTCAATTGTCATTTCTCTGGTCTCCTAGTCCGGCTTACTGCTGCTGAGCGACGCTTGCGCCGGCCTGCTGTTGCGCCGCCAGTTGCTGCATGAGTTGCTGCTGTTGCTGCTGCTTCATCGCCTCAAGGTCAGGGATGAGCGAATTGACATCGATTGAGTCGTCGAACCGGCTCACGGTCTGCTTGAGCAGGTACTTGAGTGGCTCGATGTCAACGCCCTGCATTCCGTACTGCACTATGGACTGGATGATTTGCAGAATCGTAGGCAGGAGCTTCCCCCAGGTTTCCTGTTCCTCGAGCCTGTTCGGCTTGCCCGAAGAACCCGCGCGGATCGCCACCCGGAAGTTCGAGAAAATTTCCTCTTTGTTGAGCTGGGGCCAGTCGTAGCCTTCGCCCTGAGCGCCGCCCATGATGCGCTGCACGTCCGCCTCAGGCATCCTGAAAAGGAGGATCTCTGCCGCATAGTTCGCGATTTCGCTGAGCCAGTCCTCGAGCTGATCCTGGAACTCAGCCACGCGCCCGGCCTGCGAGTTCTGCATGATCTGCGCTTCCGTCGCGGTTTTCGCCTTCACGACCGAAGTTCGGGCCGCGTCCTGAAGCCCCGAGACCATCTCCCAGTCCTGCCGGAGCGCCGTGGTGTCGTAGACTTCGGGCGAAAGTTGCGGGTACGTCTTCGGCACGATGGCGTTCCGCATCACGTCCGACTCGATGTTCAGAAACGTAACATCGCCGAACTCCGAGTTCACGAAGGGCTTCCCGACTTCGGGCTTGACTTCGGACGATGCCAACCATCCCGGCTTTGCGAGCTCGCGGTAGCGGTTGAACGCATCCCGAGCCTTGTTGTGTTCGACCTGTAGCTGCTCGACTAAGTCGACCAGGGACGGCCCGACAACGTTACCGTCAACGACCTGAAACGGGAGCAGAAAGAACGGGTACCACCGGTGTCCGACCCCTTCGGGCGAGTAAGGGGGCCGGAGCCAAAAATCGCAGCCCTGCGCGAGCGTAAAGACGCGCTCGGTCGACCTGTCCCAGATCTCGTAGACGAGCACCTGGTCGTCTTCGCCCGCGCCGCCGGAGTCCCTGCCGGCCCCCGCCACATCCACCACGGGCCGCGAGTTTGCGCCGGCCGACATCTCTGCCGATGCGCCTTCGGCCTTGTACCTTGTGGCCTTCGAGAGCTTCACGCCATACCTGCCCTCCGCGTCGCTGCGCTTCATGGGGATCATCTGGGCGATCCAGCCCGCCGCCGGGTAATCCTCGAACGACTGAATCGTGGGGTCGAGCAGCAGGTTATCGACGAGCACACGGTCGACGACCAGCCCGGACGAGACCACGACTTCGGCCTTCTCGCGGAGCGCCGCCATTGTCTGCTCGAGTTCTTGCTCGATCCTTCGCTGCTCTTCGATTCGGCCCGGATCATCGAGCTGAAGGATGAGCGCCCGGACGTGGTCGAGATTGTCCTGCTGGTCTTCGAGCGTGTGGATAATAACGGGGTCTTCGCGCCGGTCTTCCTGCCAGGTGATTTTTACGGCCCCGATTGAGGTCGTGAGCGCACCCCGGACGGCTGCCTTCGCCGCGGTCTTCAGGCCCCCGTCGCCGAGCTCGCGGTTAGTGCAGGTCTCCAGCGTTTTGGCGAACAGCTCCCCGGCCGCGCCCTCACGAATCGGCCGCACCTCGATCTCGGGGTTACGCGCGTAGATCGTCGGCATCAGGGTCGTGATCGTGCCCTGAATTAGGTTGGCCCGCAGCCGGATGAAACCCGGCTCGGCCGGATCCTTGCTCCAGTCGAAGCCCGCGACGACCTGGCGATTGTGTGCGCAGCGCTTGAAAAACTTTCCCCACTTGCGCTCGGCAGCCTGAAGCCGTGCCCGCCACTTCACCGCCAGCTCGTCCCGTTCCGGCTCCTCTTGGAGCTTGCCCGGAAAGTCGGGCGCGGGATCCGGGAGCACGGCCACGGCCTGGATTTCTTCGACTTGTTCGTCCATCACTCGATCCTCATCGCGATTCCGCCGCCCCCGGTGCGGCTGAAGTCATCAGCCGGATAGTCCCGCTCAGGCGGCCGATCCGGAGCCCTGCGCCGGCGCATGATTCCGTAGCGCAGCGCATCCCAGGCGTGATCCTCCTCGTCCGAGTCCACGTCTTCGGGGTTCAAGGGATCCGGGTCTAATGCGGGAATTGTGCGGATGCAGTGGCGGCACGTGGAGAAAAATTTCAGCTTCCCCTCCGCGAGACGCCGGACGATCTCTTCCGCGCCGTTGACGCGCGACCCTCTCGAGTTCCACGCCGGGAGCCACCGCACCCCTTCGGCCTTCATCGCGGTTGCGACGCTGGGGCCCGTGCCCGTCGGGGAGAATATGGCGGGATCCGCGAGATTCGTCCGGTACTCGTAGCCGTTCCGCGCGTCGCTGGCCTCAATGGTGCGGATGCGCCGCGCGACCGCGCCGGCATCCTCACGGCTGCCCGTGTTGGGCTTCCCCCCGTAGCCGTAGAGCTCGCGCCATACGAAAATGCAGTCGTCCGGATCCATGGCGAGCCACAAGCATGCGTACGGATGCCCGTAGCCCCAGTCGAAGCTTTTCCATACGCGCCAAGTTACCGGGATGTAGAAGGGATCGACCACATGCTTCTTGGGATCCCAGACAGCCTCGAGGAAGGCACCGACGTGTATCTCCCAGTCGCCGTCGAGCCAAGCCTTCCGCCTGTTCGGATCCGTGATGTGCTGCAGCGAGTCGAGGTACCCCGGGTCGTTTCGCAGGATGTAGGAGTTTTCCCAGATGGTCGAGCGCACCTGCACGCGCTGGCGGATGCCGTCGCCGAACACGGTGCCGGCCGGGAGCTCTCCGATGCGGTACCGCGACTTCACCCAGGCGTGACCCACTCCGTACGGGTTCGAAGTTGCCCGCACGCGCTTAGGCACCCCCGGGACGGACGAGCGACAGGTGGAGAGCATGGCCTCGAAGAAGTCGGGCGATCGCCAGTTGGTGAGCTCTTCGAAGCCGAGCCACGGCAGCTCGTGACCGTGGTAATTCCAGTAGTCGTCCGCTTTCGCGCCATACCTGAAGAAGAGTTTTTCACCGTCGGGCCACGTCCAGCAATAGTCCGACTCGTTGAACCGCGCGGCCGGGAAAATCAGGTGAAACCACCGCTTGCTCTTCGCGACCACGTCCGCTAGCTGCGGGTATGTGAGACGGAAGACGGCCCCGCGCCACGCAGGGCCAAGACCACGACCGACATCACGAGCAAAGTCCATGAGGAGCGCGTCGGTTTTGCCGCCGCCGCGCGTGCCCTGGAGCAGGCACTCGAAGACCGGACAGCTCAGAAAAAGCTGCTGACTGCCCGGCTGAGCGACCCAGCCCGGGACGATGGCCCCGCTCATTCCCCGCCCCCGTCTTCGTCGGAAGAACCGGACGCGGCCTTCTGGGGCCCGGGATTGTCCAGAGCCTTGACGGCCTCAGCCCACGCCTCAGGTGTGGCCGCCTGCGCCGGAACGACGAGCACGGGCCGCGACACGGCCTCGGGGATTAAGTCCTTGCCCCCGGCCCCCGTGACTTCCTGCGGAATGCACTTGGCGAGGAGCGTCGCAAAGACGCGCGGCTCTTCGTCCGCGAGGCGCACGAGGTACTCGGCCCCGCCCGCGGCCTCGAAAGCCTCGAGCACGGCCTGCTTGACGGCCCCCGTGATCTTGTTCGGGGTGCCCTTCTTGCGGCCGGAGCCCGGAGTCTTCCGGGAGCCCGACGGCGCGGGCTGCGCCGCTTTCTTCGCGGGCTTCGCCGCCTTGCCTATTTCGGCCTGTTTTACGCTGCTAGTCCTAGCCATCGTTGTTCACTCTCTTGAGGTACGCAGGGGCCAGCGTGACGCGCTCCCCCGCCTTGTGGCCGTCGCTGCCGCCCTGCCCGTCGTAGACGATCAAAAGCCGCCCCGACGGGCAACGCCGGGACTCGACACCGATCCAGCGCCGGACGATGCCGGTCGCCCCCGACGGGAGCATGACGCGGCACCCCGGGGGAAAGTCCTCGAGCTCAGAGTCTCCCGGCTTACGGTGCCCGCCGGAGACGATGCGCCGGCCCGGAACTTCGCCAGCGCCGCGAGACGGGCCCGGAAAGCCCCGCTCGGATTCGTTGTAGACGAGCCAGTCCACGGCGACCACCAAACCGAAAGCGACCGCCATCATCACAGCGGCTCGTCCGGAACGCGCCACGCCCTGACGGCCTCGAGGCCGTAGGTGCGGTTCTTGTAGAGAATCGGGTAGATCATCGCCCCCTTGCGCTTCGCATAGAGGAAGAAGCCGGAAGGCTTGAGCATGACGAGCACGCGCTGGCCTTCCGGAGGCTGCGTGTACTTCCATCCGCCAACAGCCTCGGCCTCGAGTTGCTTCTTGATTTCGTTCGTCGTCATAGTCCAATCCTCCGCATTTCTTCAGTACGTTTCAGGATCTTCTCGGCGGCGGCGAGCAGACGGCCGAGCGTCTCAACGCCCACGCAGTCGGAATCATGTATGTCGTCCATCATTTCGCCCCCGCTCCCTCAGTCTGTTGTTCGTCTTCATGGTCGCTCGATTGATCGAGCGCCCGGAGAATCGCGACTCTTTCGTCCACCTTGCGCTGCTGGGCAGCGGCTACATCGTCCGGAAGCGCCGCGAGCTCACGGGACATCGTGCGGTACGAGCGCCAGGTGAAGGCGACGATCTCGCCGGTCTCGCGAAACCGGTCAACGGTGCGCTCTCCGAGCGCCTTCACGAGAGCGTCGGGCCGCAGGTTCGAGATCAGGATCGTGGAGCGCACGTTTTCATAGCGACGATTCACGATCTGGAAGAGCAGGCGCTTTTCTGCGTCGCTTCCTGCGGCGCTGCCGATCTCGTCGATGATCAGGAGATCCACGGAGGCGAGAGCCTCGAGAGGATCGCCGCCAGCCCCAGCCCTGGAGCTAGCCCCTGAAGACGGACGCGAGCGCCACGCCCCGAAAACGCGGTCGATGAGTTCCGAGAGCCCCACGAAGAGCACCGAACGGTGGGCCCTGACGGCCGCGCCGCCAATTGCGCAGGCGAGGTGCGTCTTCCCCGTGCCGGGATTGCCGCAGAGGATCAGGGTGCGACCGTCGTCCAGCGAATCGGTGATGTGCAGCGCGAACGCATGAGCCGCGGCTTTTGCCTGACGCTGTCCCGGCCCTGTGGCCTTGTAGCCCTCGAGCGTTTTCTGCTGGAACCTGCGCGGGATGCCGGAGCGCCCCCAGAGCGCCCGGTCTCGCTCTTCGGCGGCGCAGTACGGGCAGCGGTAGGCGTAGTGGTACGCCGCCCCGTTGGTGTGAACGCACTTCAGGAACTGCCCGTGCTTCTCGCAGTAGCCGTAGTCCCTGCTGACATAGTCCGAGAGCTTCGAAGAATCGGCCCCTTTGCCCTGCGGCTTTTCCTGCTGCTGTTGCACGTTCTGGGCGAGCGCCTGATCCGGCCCCCGGCCCTCAGGCAAAGCGATACGTCCCGTTTGCATTTTTCACCAGTCCTTTTGTCCACTCTTCCTCAGAGATGCGCTCGAAGTCCTCGTCGGTCATCGCCGCGAGATCCTTCTCGCGCGTACTGCCGGAGCCGTCGGCCCCGTCGTGATCCTTCACGCCGCGCCAGTCGGCACGGAAGCCCCGCCACCCGCGCTCAACCATCAACCGCAAGACGGCATCGAGAGCCATGCCAGCCTTCGCCGCTTCACGCTTGATCCCGTTCCACGCCGTAGCCGTCATGGGAGCCTTGCCGCGAGTCCGCAGCACGTCGTCGTACAGCTGGCGGTCGATGCTGCCGGAGGCGATCTCTTCGGGCACGAAGCGGGCGGGCCGCTTTTCTTTCTCTTTCTTTTCTTCCTTATTGGTTCTTGGTTCTTGGTTATTGGTTGCTAGCGATTCGCTAGCGATTCGCTGAGGCTCCTGCTCCGTGGCCCGAGGGCCAAGAACCTCTTGTTTTTTCCTAGGCTTGCGAGCGTTCGCCCGATTCACCTCGGCGCGTGCGGCGTACTTTTTGAGTTGCTCTTCGATGACCGGGCACACCCAGCCCTCGTCCGTCTCGGCAAAAACCCGGCGAAGCACTCGTTTTTCGTAGCGACTTGCTAGCGATTCGCTATCGGATCGCTCACGAGTCGCTAGCGAATCGGCGTACATGGCTACCGTTTCGCTAGTGATTGGCTTTTCCGTGCGCACGTACTCGTCGATCAGAACCATCGTTAGTCCGATCTCGTCGAGCGTCATCATTCTGGTGAGCGCTGCGAATTCGCCGATGTTGTGGGTGTAGAAATGCATGACTAGTCCTCGGCGACTTTTGCCTTGACCCTGAGCGCTGTTCGATATGCCGACCAGTTTTCTGTCGGCAGCAGTTCCTCGGGGGTGACGGCGCGCCCCGTTGCGAGCGAGAGCTCAATCGCTTGGCGCGGCGACGGCGCCCGCTTGCCGAGCTTTATCTCGGAGATCCTCGACGGATCCAGCCCGAGCGCCCGTGCGAGCCGGGCCTGCTCTCCTGAAGGGCGGCTCTGTATGTAGCTTGCGAGTTTCATAGCAATTCACGCTAGTTTTTGATAGCACAAGCATAGCACACAAAGCAAGGATTTTGTAGCACGGTGAGCATAAAATCCTAGTGGTACACAGACCGGGGACTCCAATGCCTACCATCGACGAGATCCGACGCGAAAACCTGCTCATCCAGTTGGGCAAATACCCCTCAATCGCTGAGCTCAATGAGGCGCTCGGCCGCAAGAGGAGCGACCCTACCTTTGCTCTAATTAAGAATCGCCAGCTCAACCGCGGGAAGCCCCGCGTGATGGGCGT
>ERZ808240.2586-NODE-2586-length-19330-cov-3.101271_pt1 | contig 19330 bp, 8 predicted proteins | sample MGYA00521084_ERZ808240 | MGnify/ENA primary metagenome ERZ808240 (study PRJEB31516, sample SAMN03275571) | gut metagenome | biome: mammalia-associated habitat; material: feces | host: Papio cynocephalus | place: Kenya | collected 2012-08-06 ...
GGACTATCATTCTATTGGTCTCATAATCTGGAGGTCATAGGTTCAAGCCCTATCTGGTCCACCCACAAGAAAACGGACTTGCAGCAGTATGCGAGTCGCTGTTTTGGGTTTTATAAGGGCCATGCCGCATCCAATGAGTATCGCGGGGAGCGAGGAGACGGCTCCCAGCGTTCCCGGAGCCATCTTTACGGAAATGGAGGCCATCTTTACGGAAGTGGAAGCCATCATTATGAGGCTATGGGGCATCATGGGGAATTTTCCTACAACCATTACAAGGAGGCTTATACCCACCTTGGCCCTACCGACATCCGCCCTACACTTTTAGGTGACACACCCGGCCGTATCTACATCCCTTACAGATGCGGGAGTTTTTTTTAGGGGCTTTCAGGTCATGCATTCAGGTAAAAGCCGTATCTTTGCAGAGGCTGATTGACAGTAAACGCCATACCCGTTATGAGAAAACTTCCGCTTATCGTCTTCTGCGCGGCCGTCATGTGCTCGCTCTGCTTAGGTATTCACAGCTATCGGTGTACCGAGCGACTTATCGCCGCGGATGTAAACCAGGCCCTCGTAACCACGTTAGGGCTGATGCGCTCCGACGTGGTAAGCGCCGACACCATACGGTGCTACCGCAGTCATCTCACCATAGCCGCACTGCGCGACACGGCGTGCATAGCGCTGCGAACCACGCGCCGCAAGGACCGGGTGGTTACAGAGATGGTGGCCGATGCCAACTGCGACTTTGCCACCATATACGCCCTGTCGGACCAGCGGGCCTCGGCCACGCTCTTGGCCCTCGGCCTGCTGTGGCTGACGGTCAGCAGCTGGTATATGCGCCGGGGCCGACACGCCCCTGCGGTCGCCGGACTGACATACGGCGGACTGACGCTGGCCGACGACCACTTTGTCAGCGCAGCCCATACGCCGGTAAGGCTCACGCCCATGCAGCACCGTCTGCTCGTGCTGTTTATGCAGGCCGAGGGCCACACACTGACCAAGCAGGACATCTGCGACCATCTATGGCCCAAGAAGCCCGATGCCAGCGACACCCTCTACACCCTGATCCGCCGTCTAAAACCTGTCATCGAGGCCAACAGCCGTCTCCGCATAACTTGCGACCGAGGGCGCAGCTACTCGCTCACCATCAGATAGTTCGGCCGCCATCAGGCAAATGCCAGACAGATGTCAGACACTTTTCTCGGCCCTGTCATTGCTTGTCTATATCTTTGCAGAAGTAATCGCTAAACTTCAGACAGATGAGAATAGCAGCAATGATAGGGCCGATACTTGTCCTGGCATGTCCCATGACAGTGGCCGCACAGAACGACAGTAAGGCCGTGGCCCTCCAGGAGGTGGTGGTCAAGGGGGCCAAAGTGGTAAACCGGCCCGATGGAATGACCCTATACCCCACCAAGGCGCAAAAGGGGGCCGCCACCAACGGCTACGACATACTGCGCATGCTGGCGCTGCCCAACATACGCATAGACGACACCGCACACACCATAGCGGCCATCAACAACAAGGGCGAGGTACAGGTGCGTATCAACGGCATCGTGGCCAGCAGGGCCGAGTTGACAGCACTTACGCCAAAAATGATAAAAAAGGTCGATTTCATCGATAATCCGGGTCTTCGTTATGGCGACCGCGTGGCCTATGTTATCGACATCGCCGTGCGCCGCTCCCCGGGCGGTTACACCGTGGGCACCGATGTTACGGCCGGGCTCACCGCCCGCCAGGGCGACGGCATGGTCTATGGCAAGTGGAACCGCGGCAAGGGCGAGTGGTCGCTGTCGTACGACTATGGCGGCTACCGCCTGCGCGGCCAGCACAACAGCGAGGAGGCGGCCTACACGCTGAACGACGGGAGCGTGTACACCATGAGCCGCAACGATAGAGAGACCCTCCGCAAGAAAGCACAGCACGAAGCGCGACTGGCCTATAACTGGGCCGACAGCACGGCCTGTGTGTTCCAGGCGGCGCTGAGCGGCTCGCTCACCCGCACCCCGGGCGACTACAGCGTCAGGGACATCACCGAGGGCACCACCCACTACACGGCCACCGACAGAGAATGGGGCCATAGCAGCTCGCCCGTGGCCGATCTCTACCTCTTCCGCCAGATTACGCCCCGCCAGTCTGTTACCGCTAACGCCGTGGGCACCTACATCAGCACCCACACCAACCACTGCTATAACGAGGGCACGCCTTATCAGTATGACATCTGCGGGCGGTCGGCCTCGCTCCTGTCCGAGATTATCTACGAGAACCGGCTGAAGCCCTTCACGCTGTCGGCCGGCCTCAACTACCGCTACAAGCACACCCGCAACAGCTACCTGGGTTCGACCGACGCGCTCAACCTGATGATTAGCCACTCGCTCTACGCCTTCGCCGAGCTCCAAGGCAGTCTCGCCCCCCTGCGCTATACCGTGGGCACCGGGGTCAGCCGTCTGTACTACACCCAGGACGCCCACCGCTACCGCTACTGGACCCTGCGCCCCAAGCTGTTGCTCGCCTACGCCCTGAGCGACGGCCTGCAACTTACCTACGACTTCTCCATCCGCGAGAAAGTGTCGCGCATGGCCTTTATCAGCGATGCCGCCATCCGCAACAACAGCATGGAGTGGACGATGGGCAACCCCGACCTGCGCCCCAACCGCGAGACGGAGCACGCCCTGCGTCTGTCGTACAGCACCGACCGCTGGCAAGCCTCTATCGACGGCTACTACAAGCGGTGCAGCAAGCCCAACATGGCCCACTACCAGCGCACAGACGACAACCAGTTCGTCTACACGCAGACTAACCAGAAGGAGATAGATGTAGTCCAGTCTATGGCCTACGCCAGCTACTGGGCCATACCCGAGAAGCTGCAGATAATGGTCTACGGAGGGATCTTCAGATGTTTCAACTTCGGTAACGACTACACCCACTGCTACACTTCCTACTTCTGCGTGGGCAGCGTTACCGCCTACCTGGGTCGCCTTACCCTGCAAGCCTATGGCGACAACGGCAACAGGTTCTTAGAGGGCGAAACACGCGGTTTCAACGGTGCCTACAGTTCTCTCCAGGCCGCCTACAAGGCAGGGCGCTGGCGAATACGCCTCGGCTGGGCCAATCCGTTGAGCCGCCGCCACGTGGCCCATTGCTCAGACCTGCTCAACCGCAATCTGCGTAAGCACATCGTGGGCTACGCCGACGACCAGGCCAACCGCGTCACCCTCAGCCTGTCCTTCCGCCTGTCGCATGGCAGCAAGCGTCAGGCCACCGAGAAGCGCATCGACCTGAGCGATACAGACAACGGAATTATCAAATAACGGCCATTTCATCGGCAAGCGACACCCCACTCCACCTATCGGGCCAGCGCCAGGTCTACCAGCAGCACGGCCGTCTCGCGCTCAGTCTTGGGCGCGTCCTTGGGTCTCCAGGCCACGATGAAGCGCACCGTTGCCCCCGTTACCCGATACCCCTGCTCCTGCCATTCGGACAGCCGCTGCTGCATGTTGGCCGACAGTTTGGCCACGGGCCGCCCATCCACATCGTACAGCAGCCAGTCCCTGTACACCAGTCCATCGCCGCTACGCAGCGACAGCAACTCGTCGGTCCGGTTCTTGAAGAAACCCAGGTAGACATCGCGATACGACAACTGTAACGCCACCTCCGTAGGCAGCGGGTAGTCCTGCTGATGAGCCGACACACGGTCGGCACCTATGCGGTCAAAGAGAGCCGTGTTAGTAAATATGGCCAGCCTACGCTTAGCCCTGGTCATACCCACATAGTAACGTCGCAGCAAGTCGTCGGTAGGCCTGCCCACATTAGCTATAAGCATATACACATTGTCAAACTCGCGGCCCTTGGCCTTGTGGATGGTCGACACGATGACCTGGCCATCCGCGGGCGGTGTAAAGTCCTCTATCGACGACTCGAAGACATACTCCCTGAAGTCGTTGAGGTACTTCTTCGGGTTGGTCTGCTCAAAGAGCGTTAGGCAACGCTGCACATAAGGCAGTGCACGGCTACGGCTGTAAGCCGACCGGGTGGCTTGCCGGGCCCTGGCCCACACCTCGTCGGTCACAATGGGTGTACGGGTGCCCTGCGTGATATGCTTCATAAAATACCGCACCTCTGCCAGGTTCCAGAACCTGATGCCGCCCATCGACTGTATCAGCTTGCTGCTTATGCCCTGCCTCTGCAGGGCTGCCACCAGTATCACGGCCTCCTCGTTGGTCTGTGTAAGCACACAGGCAGAGTCCTCGCCCCGATGGCTGGCCACCTGGTCCACGACGGGCTGATACAGGTATGCCGACGAGTACCTGTCTACTGTAACCCGGCCGTCGTCGTGGCTCATCGCCACGATAGGTGTCTGCTTCAGTCGGTTATGGATAGCCTTCACAAAGTGGTTGGCCGCGCCCACAATGTGGCGCGCACTGCGGTAGTTCTCCGTCATCTCGACCATCCGGGCGCCCGGCAGCTGAGCCAGGAGCTGCATATAGCGCGAGTTGGCGCCTCTGAACTCATAGATGTTCTGGTCGTCGTCGCCCACGGCTATCACGCGCATCTCCTCGTTGCGCTCCATCAGGGCCCTGACCAGCGCGTAGTCATCGGCATCCATGTCCTGCGCCTCGTCTATTACCAGCACCGACTTGCCTATCTTGGCTGGTTCCACATCGCCGTCACGTATCATCTTAGCAGCATTGGCCACCACGTTGTCGGCCTCCTCCAGCGTGCCTATGCGTCCCAGCAGGTCAAAGCAGTAGGAATGGAAAGTCTTGATCTCGACAAAATGGGCCGCGTTGCCTATCAGCCCCATCAGGCGTTGCTTGAACTCGGTGGCCGCAGCCCTCGAGAAAGTGAGCATGAGCAGCTGCTCGTGCTTCACATCCTCTAACAGCAAGAGCGAGGCCAACTTATGGGCCAGCAGGCGGGTCTTGCCGCTGCCCGGGCCGGCTGCCACCACGATGCAGCGCGACTCGCGGTCGTCTATTATCTCCATCTGACGGGCCGACAGCCGACCAAACAGCTGGTGATACTTGGCCGGTGTAAGGTTGCGGGCTATCTCCCCGACACGGTCGCCCTTGAAATACTTGGCTATAAACCGCCGATAGTCCATGCCGAAGTAGTCTTGGACATACTGCAGGGCTGCCTGGTAATCGCGCACCATGAGGTTGGCATACTCGCCCACGATGTGTATCTGCTGTATCTTCTGCTTATAGAACTCGTCGAGCATCCTGTAGTCGTCTATCTTGTACCGCAGCTTGCTGTCTTTGATGCGGCGAATCTCCATGGCGTTGTAGAGAACCAGGAAACCACCCTCTAACTTGATGGCCCCAACCTTAGACAGATACAGCAGAGCCTCCTCTACATCCTCTATTGTCACCGTGCCTATCTGGCCGAACAGCTCCTGCTGTCCCTGGCCTATCTGCCGCATCAGCTCTATCACCGAGAAGGTTATCGAGTCGGTCTTCTCCGTGGCCACCGACCGCCGCTCTGCCTGCCGGTACAGCCACTCTATGGCAAACCGGCATATATACAGCCGCTTCTCGAACCTGCGCAGGGTGGTCTCGGCATCGGCCGTCCGGTCCACCATGATGTTGTGGCCCGCGTCCTCGGTCTTGCGGGTATAGCCCTTGACAGACAGAAAGTAGAGGAGCGTGCGCACATCTTTCTCCTTGGAGGTGGCGATGCCCTGGGTTACGGCCTTGTCGTTGAGCAGCTTGCACGACGTCTGCAGGCTGCCCTCCCGGAGGCTTCCGAGTATGAACTGCTCGAGCCGGGCAAAGCGGTCCAGCTGCATACGGGCCTTGCGCTCGGTGTCGCCGCTGTCCATCAGATAGGCCGATATATCCCTGCTGTCGGCCAGGATGCCCTCCTGCCTCATCCGCTCTACCGCCGAGATTACCTCGCGCTTGCTCAGGCCCAGTATGTCAGCCAGATAGTCTATGCGCGACTCCGCCTCCTGGCCTTCGCCACGCGTCGTGTACTTCTGGTGTATGAGCGACCGGATGATGCGCACCACCTTCTCGGTCTCATCGCCCGAGAAGAGAGCCGAGGCCATGATGCGCTCGCGCGCCTCGTCCATATTCTTGACCGTAATGCCGGTGGCGTAGACATGGGGCACGTTGTTGCCACGTTCCAGATACCCACTCTGTTCCAGGGCCGATATGGCTGTGCGCACCCGGGTCTCTATATCAGACACCGAGTCGTCCCACCCGGCCTGGCGGGCTATCTCCAGGGCCGAGCAGCACATCCGGGGCCGCTTGCGGGTAAACGCTTTCACGGCCGTCCACACCTGCTGTATCTCGCTTATGCTCAGCTTGGTCTGGTTGAGCAGTATAAAGTGCTTGTCCAGGTCGTTATCATTATATAATATGTAGCAGCGCGCATCCAGATGAGGGTCGCGGCCGGCACGGCCAGCCTCCTGCACGTAGTTCTCGAGCGAGTCTGATATGTCATAGTGTATCACCAGCCCCACATCTTTCTTGTCTACGCCCATGCCAAAAGCCGAGGTGGCCACGATGATGCGTACCCTGTCGGCCATAAACGACTCCTGGTTGGCTATCTTCGCGTCAGCATCCATCTTGCCATTGAAGGGCAGGGCCGCATAGCCGTCGCGGGTAAGTCGGGTGGCCAGCTCGCGGGTGCGCTTGGTACGCGATACGTAGACAATGGTAGGACACTGGACCGAGGCTATCAGCGACCGCAGCTTGGCATACTTGTCTTCATCGGTATCGGTGTGTATAACAGAGTAGCGCAGGTTAGTCCGGGCGGCCGAGGAGGCAAAGATATCCAGCTCCAGGCCCAACTGGTTCCTGAAGTAGTCGCATATATCCTGTATAACCTTCTGCTTGGCCGTCGCCGTGAAGCACGATATGGGTATGGGATGCCGTCGCTGCTTGGCGGTCTGATAGTTACGGATAAACTGGCCGATGTACAGGTAGTCTACGCGGAAGTCCTGGCCCCAGGACGAGAAGCAGTGGGCCTCGTCTATCACGAACCTTACCACATGGCGGGCCATCAGTATGCGCTCTATGGTCTTAGACCGCAGCATCTCGGGGGCAATATACAGCAGCGAGGCATCGCCTGTCTGCACCCGCTCTATGGCCAGCGCCCTGCTGATGGGGTCCAGCAGGCCATTGATGGTCACCGCATCGGTGATGCCCCGTTCGGACAGATTGTCTACCTGGTCTTTCATCAGCGATTGCAGGGGCGATATAACCACCGTGAGGCCATGCTCGGCCCTGGCCTCCATCAGCGCGGGCAGCTGAAAGGTCAGCGACTTGCCGCCGCCCGTGGGGAAGATGGCCAGGAGCGACCGCCCCGACACGGCAGCCCGTGCAGCCTGTTCCTGGAGGGGCTCGCCATTATAGGTGCGAAACTCTGCATAACCGAAGAAACGGCGCAGGTTATAGTGTACATCCAGCTGGCGGTTACAATAGGCGCACCCCTGCCGGCACGGGGTGGCACAGAGCGTGTGGATGATATGCTCTACCTCGGGATAGTTGGCCAGCACCCAACGTGGGGTCAGCGAGCGATAATCGGAAGTGCTTATAAGCGCCAGGGCGTATGCCAAGGCGATGGGCTGTTGCCGACACATATCGCCCAGCTGGACATGGTGGCAGATGCAACCCTCGTACGCGGTGCGTATCAGGGCCTCAATATCGCCTGCCGCGGGTACGGCCCCAGCCATACGCATAAACCCCTCGAACTCGGGCACCCCTACCAGCAGCGTGGCATACACCTGCCGGCGGGCCTCGGGCAGACGGGCCCAGCAGCCCAGTTCGTCAAAGAGCAGGTCCTGGGCCTTACGGCAGTCGTTCACGGGGTTATTGGCCTGGTCACTTATCAGCTTGTCGTCTTTTAGCAGCTTATGATAGGGGCGGTCCGGAAACAGTATGGGCGACATATAGAGCGTATCGACCAACTGCCAGCGGCAGGGGCCATCGCCGAAGAGATAACGGGCATCGTGATGTACTATGTTGTGGCCGCAGAGATAATCGACATCGCTCAGGAAACGTTCCAGTCCCTGCCGCGAGGCATCGTGATACACGGCACCGTCATAGCGCAGGGCACCTATGTCGTGTACTCTGTGGTCACGCAGACCCACCTCGGTGTCTACCAGGGCATAATGGTCGGCCCGGAGCACAGGCGACCGCTCCTCTGACCGGTCAGCGTCAGGAGCGAGGGTGCGGTCTACGGCTTTCAGTATCTTGTCCCATATTGGCATCGGTGTCAGCTTTTAGGTTATCAGTGGTCTCCCATAAGGAGCAGATGGTGGGTAATGCCCTATATATAATAGGTATAGCTGCAAAAGTAATGTCTTTTTTCGTCATAGCCACACAAAAAGAGCGTTTTTTTTCGCATTAACAAAGGCTTTCGATGGCCAGGGGCCTTCACGCCATGCTGTCCATTGGCTTATAGTTTTGCTCCTGTCAACCCGATACACCATTGCGGGCAGCCAGAAAGTCCTCTGCTTCATTTGTTACAATTTATAAGTTTCAGATGTAAATAATCAGGAAATCGCTTGTTATATTAACATTTTTTGCATACATTTGCAAAAAATTTGAGAGAAAGCATTACAGATTGTAAACATAACTTTTAATTTTATGAAAAGATTTACTCTATGCGCCTGCTTGCTCACACTGATAGTGGGGCTTGTCTGGGCCAATCCCAAGGGAGCTTACAGAGCCGCACCCGACCCGGTGACGCTCTACGGAGCCATCGCCTCGGGCAAAAGTCCGTTGGGTATCTACTCAACCACGACCGAGAATCCACCCACGTTGAAGAAACTCCAGCAAGTGTACTATGCGCCTGCTGCCGGAGTGTACGCCAACGGCTATTACTACCTCATCTCTGCCTACAAAAACAAGAAAGGAGTTGTCCTTATGGGCGACTTGGAAAAATACGATGTCAATTCGTGGCAGTCAATAGACTTCAAGGATCCAGGGAAACTGATGCCCACCTCGCTAACGTATAGCACCAAGACCTCGCAGGTTTATGGCTGCTATCTCAATGCTGCCAACGGGTACGATTTCTGCACGCTTGACCTGGTTACAGGTAAGTCTACGGTCATCAGTACACTGCCTCAGCAGTTCGTAGCCCTCTACTCAGACAGCCAAGGACATGTCTATGGCATTGGTGTAGACGGCACCCTGTACCAGTTTGACCTCGCCACGGGCACGCCCAGTGCCATTGGCGCCACAGGGGTAACTCCGTCAGCCGACATTCAGGACGCCTGTTTCGACGAGAGTACCAATACCGTCTACTGGTTTGCCCGCACAGCCACCGAGAGTGCCCTGTACACCATAGACTCGGCTACGGGCAAAGCCACCAAGGTTACCGACTTTGAAAGTCCCAGCATCAGCTGGTGCGGTGTATTCGCCATGCCGAAGAAGGCCGTCGTAAAGCCAGCCTTTATCACCAATATGCGGACAGAGTTTGTAAAGACCAGCCTTACGGGCAACTTCATATTCACCCTGCCCGACAAGGCCGAGAACGGTGACGCTCTGAGCGAAACCCTCTCGTACAAGGTATATGTTGACGATGTAGAATCTGCTACCGGCGAAGGCCAGCCAGGAGCCGAAATCAGCGTCCCCGTCACCGTCACGACCGAGGGAACACACAAGTTTGCCGTAAGCCCCAGCCTAAACGGCGTTAACGGCCAGATAACCTCTATCCAGAGTTTTGTAGGCCAGGACACCCCCGTTGCCCCTGCCAACTTCAAGGCCGTCAAGGCATCCGACTCTAACGAGGTAACCATCAGCTGGGACGCCGTAACTACCGGTGTCAACGGTGGATATATCAATGCCGAGGCCGCCAAGTACACCCTGACCCGTATGCCCGACCGTGTGGTGCTGGGCGACGACCTGACAGCTACATCGTTCGTCGACAAGACCATCAACTCGATGAACAACTACTACTATACCATCGCCGTAACCGACGGAGTGAAGGCCAGCCAGACAGCCACCAGCAACACCCTGCTGGTAGCCGAAGACATGGGTGTGCTGCCCCCATTCAGCCACACCTTCCTCAACGAGCAGGGGCTGGGGTTCTTCAACCCCTTTGACGTCAACAACGATGGCAACACCTGGACTACCAACAAGAAGAATGTCTACTACAACGCCAGCAAGGAAAACGCTGCAGACGACTGGTTGGTATCGCCCAAAATGAGACTGGAGGCAGGCAAGAGCTACCGCATCACCATGACCCTGATGGCCAGCGACGCCTCCAAGGTAGAGAAGTTTGAAGTAAAATACGGCAGGGTAAACCAGCCCAGCTCACTGAACAGCGTCATCTGCCCCGAGACCAGCACTTCGAGCAGCTACACCATCGACCAGTGGTTTACACCTATGTTTTCAGGTTCTTACTACATAGGCATCCACGCCCTGTCAGACAAGGCCCAGGGCGCCCTGGGCATTATGAACTTCAGCATATCGGGCGCCGTGGCCAAGAACAGTCCTGCGGCAGCCACAGATATAACCACCAAGCCCGACGCCAAGGGCGAACTTCGCAGCCAGATAGACTTTACCTGTCCTACCACCACCTTTGGCAATACTGCGCTTGACGCCATCACCAAGGTCGTGGTTACCAACCAGACCACAGGCAGCGTCATAGCCACCGAGACCGACGTACGTCCCGGCCAGAAGGTCAGCGTGACCGACCTTGCCCCGCAGGCCGGTATGAACCAGTACTCTATCGTATGCCACAACACTGCCGGAGCCGGCGTCGCAGCCCCCGCCGACTGCTGGGCTGGCGTAGACATTCCCGCAGCGCCCTCTAACGTAACCTGGTACCAGAGAGGCTCACAGGCCGTCATCAACTGGGAGGCTCCCTCGGTAGGTAAGCACGGAGGCTACATAGACCCCTCTAAGGTAACCTACTCTGTGTACAACCTGGAGACCAGCCTGGACGTAAAGAAGGACCTGAAGGTATGCACCTACACCGATGCGCCTCAGACCACCGACAAGCAGACCGCCCTGACCTACTTAGTATATGCCAAGAACGACCAGGGTACCGGCGACGCAGGCCGCAGCAACAGCTCTGCCTTCGGCGTGGGCTACGAGTGCCCCTACTACGAGTCGTTCAGCAAGAAAGAGCTGCAGACTACACCGTGGCTCATCAGCCAGGTGTCGGGCAACAACGCCTGGCAGATAGTAGACGACCTCGCCCCGCAGGCTTCTCCACAGGACAAAGACCGCGGTATGGTGGGCTACAGCGCCGTCAAGCCTGGCAGCGCACGTATCGAGTCGCCTGTACTCAACCTTGCCAAGCAGGTAAAGGCCACCCTGAAGTTCTGGTACTACATGTTTGACACCAATACAGACCTGAAGGTGGTGGCATCTAACGACTGTGGCGTAAGCTGGACCGAGATAGCCGCCGTACCTAAGAACGTGCTCAAACAGTGGGCCATAGCCACCATTGACCTGACCCCCTTCAAGGACCTCGACCACCTGCAGATAGGTTTCGAGGCTTCTAACAGCGTTCCCGGCGACCCTGTGCTGGTAGACAACATCTTCGTGGGCCACACCTTTGACTACGACCTGGATATCCAGGAGGTAGACATACCCACCATGGTTCATGCCGGCAATCCTCTCAAGGGCTCGGTGGTAGTGGCCAACAAGGGCTTCAAGACCATTGACAGCTACCAGGTAGAATACTACCTCAACAGCAAGCTGGTAGGTACAGCCGACGGTCACCAGCTGGAAGCCAACGCTACCGAGACGCTGCCCTTAGAGATAGAGTTCCCCGTCTCTTACAGCGAGTACATGAACATTACCTGCAAGGTGGTATGCTCTTCCGACGAGAATCCGACCGACAACGAGCAGGCCACCCTCGTCAGAGTGACTCGCTCGCCCTATCCCAAGGCTACCGGCACCAAGGCTGAGGCCAAGTCGGCCAAGGAAGTAGTGCTGACATGGACGGCACCCAACACCACCTACTACCCCATCCGCACCGACGACATGGAGAGCTACGAGGCATGGACGGTAGGCGGCATAGACGTAACCGAAGACCGCACCACCCACAAGATGATTGTCAAGCAGGACCACGGCACCATAGGCGACTACACCCTCATCGACAACGACCATCAGCCCACACAGTATATAATGGGTGCCTATGGCAAGCCCATACCCCACCTGGGCGACGGAATGGTGTGCATGGTGATGGACATGACCCTCTACGGCAACAAGAGCTCTATCATGGATGCCCACAGCGGCAACAAGATGCTCTGCTTCTGGACTTCGCCCCAGAACGACGACTACTTCATACTGCCCGAGCTGGCTCCTACCAGCAAGTACATCTCTTTCTGGGCCAAGTCGCTGTCAGCCAAGTACGGACTGGAGTCGTTTGACATCATGGTATCGACCACCGGCAAGGAAAAGTCTGACTTCACCGTCTTCAAGAGTGTCAAGGACGTGCCTACCGGCTACAAGACCGACTTCGAGAAGGGCTATTCGTTCTACGAGTTCGACCTGCCCGAGAACACCAAGTACGTGGCCATCCACTATAACTCGAAGGATGTGCTGGCCCTGCTCGTCGACGACATTACCTGCACGCCCAACTACCAGACGCAGGCTCTCTCCCTCAACGGCTACAACATCTACCGCGACGGTGAGAAAATCAACGACGAGCCTGTCAAGGGCACATCCTTTACCGACTACATCTCTGAGGATGCCACCCCCGCTGCCGGGCACGCTGCCCGCTATGCCGAGAAGGCATCTCACTACTACAACGTAACGGCAGTCTACGAGGAGGGCGAGTCGGGCTACTCGGAGACGGCAGAGCCCATCCAGACCGACGGTATCGACGCATCGGCCATAGCCAACGGCCGCATCTACACCACCACCGATGCCATCGTGATAGACGGCATGGCCGGAGCCGACGTGGCCATCTACACGCTCGACGGCCGACTGGTCAGCAAGCTCAGGGCCGAGGCCTCTACCCAGGTTTCTGTCAGCAAGGGCGTCTACCTGGTCAAGGTACAGCAGCACACCCGCAAGGTGGTAGTGAGATAAAACGCCCCCACACGTCGGCGACAAGCCACCGGGCACCGGCCCGCACAGGCCAGCCCGACGACCGAGGACTACTTTAAGAAGATAGGACACTTCCCCGTGATGTGTCCTATCTTCTTTTTTTACACACAGCGGTCATCACAGGAGCGTGGAAAGCCCATTCTACAGGACAAAAAAAGATTTGCTTTTCCGCTGGCAGCAACAATTTATTTGCCAATCTCTTGCTGTTATTCTCAGATATTTTATAACTTTGCAGACAGAGATGACACAGGGACAGGCCATGAGGGCCAGGCAGCCCGGCGCAGCCACCCCTGCCGTCAGCAGAATAAGAATAGAACCTAAACAGCATTGTTATGAGCAGACAGTACTTGCTGGGCTTTGACGTGGGCAGCAGCTCGGTCAAAGCCTCCCTCGTAGACATAGACTCCGGAACGTGCGCGGCCACCGCCTTCTACCCCGAGCACGAAGCTCCCATTAAGTCAGTAAAGAACGGATGGGCCGAACAGGCCCCCGACATGTGGTGGACCAACGCCAAGCTGGCCCTGGCCAAGATAATGGCCGATACCGGGGCGCACGGCGAGGACATCAGGGCGATAGGCATATCGTACCAGATGCACGGGCTGGTATGCGTAGACCGCGAACAGAGGGTGCTGCGCGACGCCATCATCTGGTGCGACTCGCGGGCGGTACCCTATGGCGAGCGGGCTTTCCACGACCTGGGACAGGCCACCTGCCTGGGTACACTGCTCAACTCGCCGGGCAACTTTACGGCGGCCAAGCTGGCCTGGGTAAAGGACAACGAGCCCGAGGTGTACGAGAAGATATACAAGGTGATGCTGCCGGGCGACTACCTGGCCATGAAGCTGAGCGGACAGATCTGCACCACCATCGAGGGACTGTCCGAGGGCATGTTCTGGGACTTCAACCGGCGGCGCATAGCCTCCTTCCTGCTCGACTACTACGGTTTCAGCCACGACCTGCTGCCCGACGTGGTGCCCACGTTTGCCATCCAGGGCCAGGTGAGCCGCCAGGCTGCCCTGGAGACGGGTCTGGCCGAGGGAACGCCCATCAGCTACCGCGCGGGCGACCAGCCCAACAACGCCCTCAGCCTGAACGTGTTCAACCCGGGCGAGATAGCCTCGACAGCCGGCACATCGGGCGTGGTGTACGGCGTGCTGGGCGACGTAAACTATGACCGCAAGAGCCGCGTCAACACCTTTGCCCACGTCAACTACACCGAGGAGCTCACCCGTCTGGGCGTGCTGCTGTGTATCAACGGCACGGGCATCCTCAATGCCTGGATGCGGCGCAACGTGGCACCGCGGGGACTGTCGTACGGAGCCATCAACGAACTGGCCGCACAGGCACCCGTGGGCTCGGACGGCGTGCGCATCATCCCCTTCGGCAACGGAGCCGAGCGCGTACTCGAAAACCGTGAGGTGGGCTGCTCCATCCATGGCGTAGACTTCAACCACCACACCACGGCCCACCTGCTGCGCGCTGCCCAGGAGGGCATCGTGTTCAGCTTCTGCTACGGCATGGAGATTATGCAGCAGATGGGCGTCGACATACACGACATACACGCGGGCCGGGCCAACTTGTTCCTGAGCCCCACATTCCGTGAGGCACTGGCCTCTACCTCGGGGGCCACCATCGAGCTGTACGAGACCGACGGCAGCATCGGCGCTGCCAAGGGCGCCGGCATGGGCTGCGGCCTCTACCGCGACCACACCGAGGCTTTCGACTCGCTGCGCAAGCTCGACATCATAGCGCCCGACGAAGAGAAGCGCCCGCAGTACGCCGAGGCCTACGCCGAGTGGAAAGACATCTTGGAGAAGATAATCAGACAATCTAAACAACAATAAAAATTAATCATTATGGTAAAAGAGTATTTCCCACAGATTGGCAAGATACCCTTTGAGGGTACAGCCAGCAAGAACCCCATGGCATTTCACTACTATGACGAGAACCGGGTAGTGGCCGGTAAGACTATGAAGGACTGGCTCAAGTTTGCCATGGCATGGTGGCACACACTGGGCCCTGCCAGCGCCGACCAGTTTGGCGGCCAGACCCGCACGTATGCCTGGGACCAGGCCGACACGGCCCTGCAGCGCGCCAAGGACAAGATGGACGCCGGATTTGAAATCATGGAGAAACTGGGCATACACTACTTCTGCTTCCACGACGTAGACCTGGTAGACCCGTCGGACGACATAGACGAGTACGAGGCCAACATGAAGGCCATTACCGACTATGCACTGGAGAAGATGAAGGCGGCCGATGACATCCGCCTCCTGTGGGGCACCGCCAACGTGTTCGGACACAAGCGCTACATGAACGGCGCCGCCACCAACCCCAACTTTGACGTAGTGGCCCGTGCCGCCGTCCAGATCAAGAACGCCATAGACGCCACCATCAAGCTGGGCGGACAGAGCTACGTGTTCTGGGGTGGACGCGAGGGCTATATGAGCCTGCTCAACACCGAGATGCAGCGCGAGAAGGACCACCTGGCCCAGATGCTTACCGCCGCACGCGACTATGCACGTGCCCACGGCTTCAAGGGCACCTTCCTCATCGAGCCTAAGCCCATGGAGCCTACCAAGCACCAGTACGACGTGGATGTAGAGACCGTCATAGGGTTCCTGCGCGCTCACAACCTGCAGGACGACTTCAAGGTGAACATCGAGGTAAACCACGCCACCCTGGCCGGCCACACCTTCGAGCACGAACTGGCCGTGGCCGTAGACAACGGCATGCTGGGCAGCATAGACGCTAACCGCGGCGACGCACAGAACGGCTGGGACACCGACCAGTTCCCCATTGACAACTACGAGCTTACCCAGGCCATGATGCAGATTATACGCAACGGCGGACTGGGCAACGGCGGCTCCAACTTCGACGCCAAGCTGCGCCGTAACTCTACCGACCCCGAGGACATCTTCATCGCCCACATCAGTGGCATGGATGCCATGGCACGTGCCCTGCTCAACGCGGCCGATATCCTGGAGAACAGCGAGCTGCCCCAGATGCTCCGCGAGCGCTACGCCTCGTTCGACGAGGGTGCCGGCAAGGACTTCGAGGAGGGCCGCCTCTCGCTCGAGGACCTGGTGGCTTACGCCAAGAAGAACGGCGAGCCCCGTCAGATTTCGGGCAAGCAGGAGCTCTACGAGACCATCGTAGCGCTGTACTGCAAGTAACCGCCATCCCTACTATTATTACATACGCATCCGCCACAGCCCGCTATGGACTTGCGGCGGATGCCTTTTTTGTGCCTGCCAGAGGCTGCCTCCGTCCGCTGAAACCATCGCGCCACCCCTGCCAAAATGCTTTTTTTGAACCATGCAGGCATTTTTTTCAACAATCATAGACCCTGTCTGCAATAAAAACACTAAATTTGCAACAGAAACCAGTAATACCTAATTTACAGATGAAAAGACTTCTAATATCATGCTTCCTCTTCATAGGAATGTATGCCAATGCACAGACCGTACCTGTGTATTTAGACGAGACCAAGCCCATAGAGCAGCGCATAGACGATGCCCTAAGTCGCATGACACTCGATGAGAAGATACGTGTCATTCATGCCCAGAGCAAGTTCTCTGCGGCCGGTGTGCCCAGACTCGGCTTCCCCGACCTGTGGACCGACGACGGCCCTCACGGCATCCGCCCCAACACCCTGTGGGACAAGTGGCGCGATGCCGGCCAGACCAACGACTCGTGCGTGGCTTTCCCCGCGCTTACCTGCCTGGCCGCCACCTGGAACCCCGTCCTGGCCGACCACTACGGCTTTGCCCTGGGCGAGGAAGCCCGCTACCGTGGCAAGGATGTGGTGCTCGGGCCCGGTATGAACATCTACCGCTCGCCCATCGGCGGCCGTAACTTCGAGTACTTAGGCGAGGATCCCTACCTCGCATCACGCATGGTGGTTCCCTACATCCAGGGCGTACAGCGCACGGGTGTGGCCGCCTGTGCCAAGCACTTCGCCCTGAATAACGAGGAAGCCTTCCGCCAGCGCAACAACGTCATCGTGAGCGACCGCGCCCTCCACGAGATTTACCTGCCTGCCTTCAAGGCTGCCGTCCAGGAGGGCAAGGTCTGGGCTGTGATGTGTGCCTACAACTGGTACAACAACCAGCCCTGCTGTGCCAACGAGGTGCTGGTTAAGAAGATACTGAAGCAGGACTGGAAGTTCGACGGCGTTGCCATTACCGACTGGGGTGTACGCACTACCACCGACGATGTGGTCAAGAACGGCCTCGACATGGAATTTGGCACCCACACCGACGGACTGGCCAAGGGCATTGACAACGCTTACGAGCTCTACTACCTGGCACGTCCCTACAAGCAGGGCATCCTCTCCGGCAAGTACACCACCAAGGAACTCGACGAGAAAGTACGCAACGTGCTGCGCCTCTACTACCGCACCACGATGAACAGGCACCGCGCCGTGGGCTTCATGGGCTCAGACGCTCACTATGCCACGGCCCGCGAGATAGGCCAGGAGGGCATCGTGCTGCTGCAGAACCAGCGCAGCCTGCTGCCCATCAGCGCCAAGGCCAAGCGCATACTCGTGGTAGGCGAGAACGCCATCAAGCCCATGACCGTGGGCGGCGGCTCGTCGTCGCTCAAGGTTCAGCGCGAGGTAAGTCCGCTCGACGGGCTCCGTGCCGCCCTTGGCAAGGATGTACAGATAGACTATGCCCGCGGCTATGTGGGCGACACCGTAGTAACCTACTCTGGCTACAGGTTCAATGCTGACCTGCGCGACAACCGCACCGCCGAGGAGCTTACCCGCGAGGCCGTACAGAAGGCCAAGGGTGCCGACTACGTCATCTTCATAGGTGGCCTCAACAAGAGCGACGGACAGGATGCCGAGGGCTACGACCGCAAGGGCCTGGAACTGCCCTACGGACAGGACAAACTGATAGAGGCACTGGCTGCCGCCAATAAGAATATGGTGTACGTGAACGTATCGGGCAACGCCGTGGCCATGCCCTGGCGCAACCGGGTACCCGCCATCGTCCAGGCATGGTTCCTGGGCTCCGAGGCAGGCAACGCCCTGGCCGACGTGCTTACCGGCAAGGTGTGCCCCTCGGGCAAGATGCCTTACACCATGCCGCTGAAGTTGCAGGATGTGGGCGCCCACGCGCTGGGCACTTACCCGGGCACATGGCGAGCCGACAAGAAGATAATAGACCGCGAGTACAAGGAGGGGCTGTATGTGGGTTACCGCTGGGTAGACCACGCCAAGACCACCCCGATGTTTGCCTTCGGTTACGGACTCAGCTATACACAGTTCAAGATATCCAACCTGCGCGCCGACCGTGCCTCGATGACCAAGGACGGCACCATCACCTTTACCGTCAACGTGAAGAATGTGGGCCGCCGCGCCGGAGCAGAGGTTGTACAGCTGTACATACACGACTCCAAGAGCTCGCTGGAGCGTCCCTACAAGGAGCTGAAGGGCTTCAAGAAGGTGTTCCTGCAGCCCGGCGAGAGCCAGGATGTGGCCATCACCATAGACAACAAGGCTCTGAGCTTCTACGACGACACCAAGCAGGCCTGGGTGTCTGAGCCTGGCGAGTTTGTAGCCCTCGTGGGCAACGCCTCCAACAATCTGAAGAACGCTGTAAAGTTTAATCTTCAATAGACAATTTTTCTTATAATAGGTTTTATTTTTAGAGACTGAGAGGTGCGCGTCGCGAGACGGGGCACCTCTTTTTTGTATAGCTCCCGTAAAGCGTCTCCATATCCCCTAAGGGTAGCCCAAAGGGCCTGCCGTGCTCCTTGCGTCCTCCCCAGTGGGAATATGTGGCAGCCTATGGGGCCCCGTAGCCCCTACAGTTGGAAGAAAAGACCAAGGCACGGCGACCGAGGCTGCATTTTCGGCACACAAGTCTCACACGGGTGTAACCATGACGGCCACCGTCACGTTCTGTGTAGGCCCCACACGGCAGGGGCCATGGCCGTCATAGGCCATGCCATAGTTTCGGCCACGGTTATAGCCATGGCCTGAGTGGTGAAAATCCTTTACATGCGGCTGTATATTTATGCAAAACCAGGGGCGAAAATGTATAAATATACAGTCGTAACGGCCAGTTTTCGGGGCATAAATCCCGAAAATTTTCAGCAAACCAGGACGGTTTTCGGGGCTGTCGGGGCCGTTTGGGGGCATCGCGAGGACTGCAAAAGTAACAACCTTTTACAAAACAGGGGCATTTGCCGCCCTTTTCGCCGCTATTTTCGGCTCCTGCGAGGATGGTTTTCGGGGTCGCCGAGATGGTCATTTTTTTGCTCGCGATGGTCATTACGATTCTAATGACCATCGCGAG
>ERZ808240.2587-NODE-2587-length-19316-cov-27.876538_pt1 | contig 19316 bp, 19 predicted proteins | sample MGYA00521084_ERZ808240 | MGnify/ENA primary metagenome ERZ808240 (study PRJEB31516, sample SAMN03275571) | gut metagenome | biome: mammalia-associated habitat; material: feces | host: Papio cynocephalus | place: Kenya | collected 2012-08-06 ...
TTTGAGGGCTATGTGTGAGGGTGTGAGGGTAAATTTACCGAAAAACTTTTTGGTTGTTTTTCCTGTTTATCATCTCTCCCACTCCTTTTGTCAACATGGAAATCGACCAATGAAGGACAAAGGCTACGGGAATGGAAATCAGCAACACACATAGGGTTGTAAGGCAGTAGCCAAGGTGATACTTTCCAAGCGGACGGAGGATGAACTCTATATGTACAAGGTATATCTCAAGACTTATTGCCCCAAGGAAGGACAAACTCTTGCGGAGGAACTGCGGACTGACGGCAAGCAGTTTACACTCGAGCAATAGGGCTGACACCGTGAGCGGAATGTATGCTATGCGCTCCATAAACAACGGAAAACGGGAATGGCCGATATATTCAAGGCGCAGACAGAGCCATACGCTAAGGGCGAAGATGATGATAAGTACTCCCGTTGCTCCTCTCTCCAACTGGCGACCTTCCATGACATATTTGCCAATATTGATGCCAAGGAAGAATATCGGTATGCGACTGAAGAATATCTCCAGATGACCAACGCTGTTATGAAAAAGGGGAACGTACTGAACCATAGCGGCAAACACGATAAATGCTACCGGCAGCCAGCGGTATGCCGGGCGGCGACGGATGAGCTCCATATATGGCGGAGCGAACAAGTAAAGCATCATCGTTGCCGGAACATACCAGAATGTGAGGTCGTCGGCACGCCAGAAACTCCAGTTGAACAAGATGTTTGCTATGAGATTTGGGATATCCGGACTGTATCCGCCACCGGGATTATCTATGTATTTACCGATATAGAATACCGAAGCGACAACAAACCATACAGGATATATGCGAAGATACCTGCGCTGGAAAAACCTGACGGCGGATTTGCTGATCGGCATGCCTCCATTACCATCGAGAGATTTGCCCAGTCGGGAACGCATCCAAGAGAACCACAGTCCCATACCGCTGACGAAGAGGAACATGTCGACACCTACATTCCCCAAACGGCGCAAGGGAAAGAAGAAGTTACTCTGTTGCATCCAAACGTGGAACATCACGACAAACAAGATGGCAAGTCCCATCAGTTCACCACGGTATTTGCTCAAGACATTATAGTTCATAATTTCTACACTCCTAACTCCACATTCCTAACTCCACATTCCTAATTCCTAATTCCTAATTCCTAATTCAATTTAGGTTTCGGTATAAATCTGAACATCAGTTTAAAGAGCCAGGCGCAGACAAACGAGGCAACGATATAGATTATGATGCCGGTATATACCTGTCCCTTATACGACATCGGTATTATTATCTCCCTCAACACCGGATGAACAACAAAGAGCGAGGAGGAGATTGCTCCCACCCAAACACAGGGCACGAGACATTTCTCCGGCAACAGCTTCACCGTTGCAACAGCTCCCGTTACTACAAATGCCGGAACCCACAGCCAGGTGTTGAAATTAAAGCTGCCGGCAAATACTACAACTGCCGACAAAACCAAAATAACAGCATATACGGGTTTCGACAGCATCTTGCCATGACGGGCATAGAGCATTCCCATTCCGAAAGGCAACATCGCACCGATGAAGTTATAGCGGATGCGGTTGAGCGAATCGTCGCTTCCAAACAGCTCAGGAGAGAACAGCGTCTGTATTGCCCAGCATGCCACAACAAGCAGTATGGTATACAGCGACTTGCGGCGATAAAGGAACAGACGATATACGATATAAAGCTGAAGCGTCAGTCCGAAATACCAGTAAGGTCCCGGCTTTATGATATGGTCGGGATCGGGAAGTATGTTGATATACATAAGCAGCTGCGCCACTACCCTACCGAAGGTATAGCCGTGGTATCCATGGGGATGAAGATAGCAGACAACGGCAAAGGCGATATATCCCAAGAACATAAGCCTCAACAGTTTGGCATAATGATACCAGGTGAAAGAGAAAAAGCCGACACGTTTCTCCGGTTCTTTCTTCTCGTATTTCATCACGAGTCCGAAGCCGCTTATAAACAAGAAAAGCGGTACGCCGTAATGTCCGAAGAAGGAAAGGATATTCACTAAGAGGTCGTGGTTGAGCGAGCAGATGCGGTCGAGCAGGCGCATCGGATTGTCGATATTGAACGTGTACTCATTTTCCTGCACGACATCAATTGGTCTACGAAGGAAATGACAATAGTTATGCAATATAATGCCAAGAATGGCAATTCCCCTTAAAGCCTTCGATTCGGCAAGGCTTAATAACTGCTTATTCATTTTTTCTTACTCTTTGTTTTTACAACTTCTTTCTTTTCTGCTTTCAGCTTCTCTTTTTTCTCCTTAGCCATAAGCACATCGTAATCTACCTGCTTCTTGAGAATACGCGGACGCTTCTCGTTGTATTTACTGCTGAGCACATTCAGTTGTTCACGATAGAGCGGCGTCTGTATTCCTGCCAAATACATCAGGAGATACGGCGTAGCGTCTGTCATATACGCCTTTTTTCTTGCCGCCTTAACTTCCTGCCATATATCCGCATGACTACGGCGGTATTCCTTTGAGGTCCATATCCACATCGGGATTTCAAACTCGGCATGGGCAAGACGGGGAGTTATCTCCGTAGAATGCATTCGTCCATAGAAATGTGCACCGTCGTACACCTCCTCGCCATGGTCGGGGACATAGACTACGATGGCATCCTTCTTACGGAACTTGTCGACGATGGCATTGACGATGCTGTCGTTATACAGCACGGCATTGTCGTAGTCGGAGAGTACCGTACGCTCCTTGTCGTTTAGGTCGGGGCGCAACTCCTTATACGTATCTTTATTAAACTTCTTCTGTGGCTTCGGACAGCGGGTGCGATAGTCTACATGCTGACCCTTGAGGTGGAAGATTATGAGCTGAGGTTTGCCTTCGCCCTGGTCTTTCAACTTCTCATAGTCGCAAAGCAGTCCGTTGTCAAAGCGGAACAGTCGCGTGTTTCGTGTATCAAACTGTGCCTTGCTGAGGGTTTCGTCGTTGAGGAAGAATCCTCCACTGAAATCATACACGGCTTCCTTTGCCTCCGGAAGGAACTGGTTTGTAACGAATGTAACATGGTATCCTGCCTTGCGGAACACCTCGGGGAATAGCGGATAGTCGCACCACTCGCCTTTGTCGCCTACTGTATAGAGGGAGAAGAGATGCTTAAAAACAAAGCTCGTAAGGTTCCACGGAGAGACGACATCCGAGAATGGAACGAGTTCACCCCGTTTCCGCAGTTTCACCTGGCGCGGCGTATTCTTTATGTCATAGCCATAAAGCTGGGAATGGTTTCTGTTGTAGCTCTCGCCGATGATAAGTACTATCGTCTTGCTGCGGTATGAGCAACTGTCTACCTCTATTTTGTTTATGTTCGCCTTTAGTTTTACAAGCTGTTTTGCAGTAAGTTCATTAGCGTATACACTGAAAGCGAGACGATATAGTGGAAGATACTGTTCGCCATGCGGATGTTTGGTCAGTTCATGTTCTACACTGCCGATATTGTCGTAAGACATCAGTCGGACAAGCAGTACTTTGTTCTCCCAACTCATACATGCACAAACCACAAACAGGGCAATGACAATTGATGAAGAAAAGACATGCAAGCTGCACGACAATCTGCTGAATGTATTTTTAACGGTCTGCACTATGCCATGTAACTTAACGGATTTTTCTGCCTGCCTACTGCACCATGCCATTATTCTGTCATGCCAAACGCCCCACACAATATTTATGGCAGCAAAAAGCAGAACAAGTCCTACACGACTGAACAAGACATCCATGCCAAGATAAGACTCGAGGAATTCTGATGCCTCACCGGCATTCGTCTCACCGACGAGCAAAAGCATCGTAGGATTGAGAGTTGCACCGAATTTCATGTAGCAATACATATCGACAACTGCCGTTGTGTATGCCAGGATATAGAACAGGAGTCTAACCCATCGTCTTGCAATTCGAGGTATTACAGCGAGTATGGCAGAAAGCACATACACGTCAAAAAAAAGTTCTGTCCATGTATCCCCGTAAACATGACACCACGGTTTGTCTGGCACCACCCCGTAACAGCAGAGCAGTCCGAGGACATACATAAACACAAAGAATGTGGCGTTGCACTTTATAGGCAGCAGCGCCACAGACAAAAATTTGTTTAACTTATTCAAAAAACTCATTTCACTGAAAATTCTATCGTTTTTGAAAAAACTTTCATAAGTACGCAAGAATATGTAGACAGTTGATTAGCTCATGATGCCAAGCCACCTCAACACATCATTTAGGTTGGCAACAACCATCAACAGGATAAGGATTGTAAAACCGACATACTCTGCACGGAGAAGGAATTTCTCGCTTGGAGCCCTACCTGTTATCATCTCGTAGAGGAGGAACAATACGTGTCCGCCGTCGAGTGCTGGTATCGGCAGAATATTCATAAATGCAAGTATGATGCTCAGGAAAGCCGTCATGTTCCAGAAGCGCATCCAATCCCATGATTCAGGGAACAGACTTCCGATTGCACCGAATCCGCCAAGAGACTTCGCTCCGTCTGAGGTGAACACATATTTCATATCGTCTACATAGCCGCGAAGCACACCAAGACCATATTTCACGCCTGCCGGAAAACTCTCGAAGAAGCCATACTCCTTTGTTACAGGCTTATAGTATTTGGCAAGGTTCGACATACCGACACCGAGCTGCATCTCAGGCGAGAGAACTACTTTTGCTGTATCGTTTTGTCTCTTAGCACTACTGAAGAAGACTACAGTTGTAGTACGTGCCTTGAGCGAATCCTTTGTCGTCTGCGGAGCTGCCGCAAGAACATCTTTCATAACGGCAATCTGGTCGGTAAACTCATTCCATGAATCTACATTCTTTCCGTTTACAGCAAGGATTTTGTCGCCTGCCTTTATTCCTGCCTTTGCTGCTGGAGTATTAGGCATTACACTATCTACATCTGCCGGCAACAACGGACGGACGAAGGCTGGTTCTGTCTTTACCATCTTCAAAAGACTCATGTCGGCAGGCAAATTGATTGTAACTGTCTTGCCGTCGCGCTTTACCGTTACACTCTTTCCGTCGGCAATGCTACGCAACAAATCAATATCAAATTTCTTGAATGTCTTGCTCTCGGTTCCTACAAGGATATCGCCGTCCTTAAATCCAATTGCCTTGGCATCGCTGTTAAATTTCATTCCCATTGTCATATTCTGCACAGGAATGTAGCTGTCGCCCCAATGGAAAAGTACCATACTGTATATGAACAATGCGAGGAAGAAATTCACGAGTACACCGCCAATCATGATAAGCAGTCGCTGCCATGCCGGCTTGGAACGGAACTCCCAAGGCTGAGCTGGCTGTTTCATCTGCTCCGTATCAAACGACTCGTCGATCATTCCGGATATCTTGCAGTAGCCGCCAAGCGGTAGCCATCCCATACCGTAAGTGGTGTCGCTGTTCTTTGGTTTAAACTGGAAAATATGAAACCAAGGGTCGAAGAAAAGGAAAAACTTTTCTACACGCACCCCAAAGAGTTTCGAGAAGAAGAAATGTCCGCCTTCATGAAGCAGGACAAGAAGGGAGATTGCCAGCATAAACTGCAGCAGTCTGATTAAAAATACTTCCATTTTTTATTCTATCACTTTTTTGTTTTTATAATTATTATGGTGTCCCCGGAAACTTGTAGCTGACGGAGAACACTAATTTGTTCTTGAATTTGGATTACAACAACTCGCGCGCCACTTGCCTTGCCTCGGCATCAGTAGCAACATATGTATCGTATGACGGATTGGCATCAAATGCCACACGCTGCATTGTCTGCTCTATTATTCTCGGCATATCAAGGAAACCGCATCTGTCTTCAAGGAACGCGCGGTTTACTATCTCGTTGGCTGCATTGACGATACACGGCATGTTGCCGCCCTTTGCAATTGCCTCGTAAGCAAGGGCAAGACAACGGAACTTGTCGAGATCAGGTTCGAAGAATTCAAGCGGCTGCTTGAATAAATCAAGACGGTCGCCATCAAGATGCAAACGCTCCGGGAATGAAAAAGCATACTGTATCGGCAAACGCATGTCGGGGACTCCAAGCTGTGCCTTGACGGCACCGTCGACAAACTGTACGGCACTGTGGACAATTGACTGAGGATGGACCAATACCTGTATCTTGTCTGCCTCAACGCCAAAGAGCCATTTTGCCTCTATCACCTCAAAGCCCTTGTTCATCATCGTCGCACTGTCGATTGTTATCTTCGCACCCATATCCCATGTAGGATGCTTCAGAGCATCAAGCTTTGTAACGGCGGCAAGCTTTTCCTTTGAGAAATTGCGGAACGGTCCGCCTGAGGCTGTAAGCAATATTTTCTCTACCTTGTTGTCGCCCTCTCCCACTATACTCTGGAAGATTGCCGAATGCTCACTGTCTACGGGCAATATCGGGGCATGGTTCTCTGCTGCCAGTCTGCATATCAATTCTCCGGCAACGACAAGGGTTTCCTTGTTGGCAAGACATATTTTCTTGTGAGCCTTGATGGCATGTATCGTAGGACTTAATCCTGCAAAACCTACCATTGCCGTGAGTACCATATCTATAGGACCGGCTGTTACTATATCGTCAAGTGCCTGTTTACCGGCATATACATTAATGTCGGGACAATCGGAAAGCAATTCCTTCAATTCCAGAAAATGCTCCTCGTTGGCTATAACAACAACCGCCGGCTTAAACTTGCGAGCCTGTTCTGCAAGTTCCTTGACCCTGTTGTTTGCAGTAAGGCAATAAACTTCATATAAGTCAGAATGTCGCTCTATAACATCAAGTGCCTGTGTACCAATCGACCCCGTAGAGCCGAGAATTGCTATTTGCTTTTTCATAATATCAGTCTATGTCATTCAAGTCTACCAATCCGTCGGGCAAATCGACAACAATGCGCCGGTTCTCCGGATCAACCTCCTTGATTAAGTTTTCATTAGCGGGAACGAGTATAATGTTGCCTTTTGCCGTTTCGACTTCCATAATCACATTCACCGTGCTCTCGTCGATGCTCACCACATTACCAATATTGCCATGATTTGCATCCACGACCTCAAAACCTTTTATCTCATCCCATGTAAGGTCATCCTCTTCTCTGTCTGAGAGATGCTTGGGGAAGAACACTTCGCAACCGGTTAGTTCTGAGGCTGCTTCCTTCGTATCTATGTCGGTAAACTTGACAAGAGCTGTTTCTCCTGTCTTAAATCTCCAGTCGTCCATATAAAACGGTACGAGTATTCCATCGACACAAAGTACAAGATACTCTGCCTCTACACGGTCGAACACGTCATCATCAAAGAAAAGGGTCAACTCTCCCTTCACTCCATGTGGCTTGCCTATTTTACCTATTTTATATACTTCTTCCTGTCGTATCATTAATTATTCACTCGTTTAATGTTTGCACCAAGAGCATTAAGCCTTGCCTCGATGTCCTCATATCCACGATCTATTTGGGCGATATTGTCAATCCGGGATGTTCCGTTGGCACTCAGTGCTGCAATCAACAGAGCTATTCCGGCACGTATATCCGGACTTGTCATTCTGCCTGCACGAAGTCTCACTTTGTGGTCATGACCGACGACCACAGCACGGTGCGGGTCGCAGAGTATAATCTGTGCCCCCATGTCGATAAGTTTGTCGACAAAGAACAGTCTGCTCTCAAACATCTTCTGATGTACAAGCACGCTTCCCCTTGCCTGTGTTGCCACAACGAGCAATACGGAAAGCAAGTCTGGAGTAAGTCCTGGCCATGGAGCATCGGCAAGCGTCATTATTGAGCCGTCGATAAACGACTCTACTTGATAATGCGGCAGATGCGGCACGTAAAGGTCATCGCCCTCTACGAGTATTTTCACTCCAAGTCTTCTGAATGCATCTGGAATAATACCAAGATTCTCCACTGAAACGTTTTTGATGCGCAATCCATTGCCCACCATTGCAGCCATACCTATAAAGGAGCCAACTTCAATCATATCCGGAAGTATTGTATGCTCCGCTCCATGAAGTTCCTTTACGCCTTCGATATTAAGAAGATTTGAGGCTATACCCGTGATTTTCGCTCCCATGGCATTCAGCATTTTACACAATTGCTGGATATATGGTTCACAGGCTGCATTATATATCGTTGTAGTTCCCTTTGCCAGCACCGAAGCCATAATGACATTTGCTGTTCCGGTAACCGAAGCCTCATCAAGCAACATATAAGTTCCCTTCAACTTGCTGGCTTTTATCTCGAAAGTGTTAGCCCCTTCACTATGAACAAATTTCGCACCGAGCTTTTTAAAACCAAGGAAATGGGTGTCAAGACGACGACGACCTATCTTGTCGCCTCCCGGCTTTGCCACTACAGCCTTGCCGAAACGAGCAAGCAACGGTCCAATCATAAGCACACTTCCACGAAGCGAAGCGCATTTCTTCACGAATTCATTACTGTCGAGATAATCAAGGTTGACATTCTCGGCACAGAACACATACTCGTTTTTGTTTATACGTTCCACTCTCACTCCAATATCTTTCAAGAGCAGAATGAGATTGTTAACATCCAGAATGTCCGGAATATTCTTTATCCTCACCTCCTTATCCGTGAGGAGCGTGGCACATATAACTTCGAGAGCCTCATTTTTGGCACCCTGCGGAGTAATTGTACCGCTTAGCGCATGACCGCCTTCAATGATAAAAGATTCCATATCGGATACAGGTTAGCGTGTTTGTCTTCTTTTTATTTTCTTTCTGTCTACCGTATTCTTTCGAGCCGGCATAGTAAACCTCATATTCTGGAGTTCACGAACATCAAGCTGAATCACTCCGTCGGTAAAGCGTGCCAAATCAGACACTACTTTCTCGTCGTTGCATGCTCCATGACTCCATTGTGCGAGATCTCTCTTCATCTGCTCGGCAGCAAGTCGTGCCAAATCGTCGCGCTCCGCTCCTGGTTCCATATTCTTTAGCTTGTTGAAGAGTTCAAAAAGCATATTGCCGTAATGCCTAACAGGTATTCTGTTCATTGGATACTTCATGGGCTCCGGTTTAGACGAAATCTTCGTTGCACTGCTGACATCATACGGATAGTCGATATCAAGCTTGAAGCCGCTCATGATAGCAAGATGATCCCACAGCTTACGCTTGTAGTCGATACTTGCCCTGTTATGGGGCAGCATACGGTCCATAACGGCAACTATCGTCTCTGCACAGTGTTGTCTCTCCTCCTTTGTAGGCAGAGCAACAGCATAATCGACCATCTTCTGTATCTCCCTGCCGTACTCCGGCAGGATGAGCTGTTCCCTTGAGGTATTGTAATCCAGTCCTTGTATGTTCATATTCTTGTTTTCTTAATTATCCACTTGCCTACAACAATTTGCGTGGTGTTTTCGCAACGAAATCTTTCAGGTAGAACGGTACGAAATATGCAACGTCCTCGTACTCCTCCTGAGCGATTCTCTTCTCTGCAAGCGGGTACATGAATTTCGACAGAGGTTCGATGTCTTCTATCAGATGGGCATTCGGATGGTTTATCTCCTCCATACACTTTTTTGCCCCATTTCCGAAGAAATACACCGGTCCTTTATCAAGATACTCTTTATATGTTTCGGCATCCACAACGTCTGCCTGCACTTTTCTCACTTCATTCAATTTGCGGTCGTAAATAGCCGAATAAACCTCCATGCGCCTTGCGTCGATCATTGGGCACAGCAGCGCATTCTCTTCAATCTCATGATGAAGCAGCATCGGTACGGCGAGCAATTCGAGCGTAGGCACGGCAATGAGTTTCAGTCCTCTACCATAGCAAATTCCCTTAGCCATCGAAACGCCAATACGCAGTCCGGTATAAGAACCCGGTCCGCAACTCACGGCTACGGCATCTACAGGAATAGCATGACTATCGGCGAAAGACAGTCCTTCATCGACAAATTCTCCAAGTTTTACGGCATGGTTAGGACCAGTATGGTCTTCACGTGTGAAGATATCGGCACCGTCCTGACTCACAGTAAGAGAGCACACGTTTGTGCTCGTTTCAATATTAATAATACACGACATATTATAATGTATTCGAATAACTTTTGCAAAGATAATGCAAATCGGGTGTTCGACAAAATTATTTTTCAAGTTTTCTGTTTTTGTAAGGAATGTACCAAAAAGCTTGCAAGCTCTGTTATTACTTATATATATTGACACTTGCACATAGATAGCGCGTTTAAAAATGCAAATAAACAGTATAAATAATAAAAAGCATTACAATTTGATGTATTTATATAACTTTTTACCGCTTTTATTTGGAAATATCAGCAAATATATTTAGATTTGCAAGCGAAAACATATTTTTACTGATTTATTGAAACAAAAAAAGGCAATATTTTATAAAAGAAACATAAATACACTTTTCATTAGCTTATAAAGGCGAGGTGGTGTGGCGCAGTGGATGCGTTGCACCATTTTTGTGTGCTCCTTTTGCACAAAACAAAATATATAAATAAGTAACTAATCAGAATTAATTTAATATAAACGACAATAGAGACAATAGAAGACAATGTTGTCTATTGTTGTCTCTATTGTCGTTTATATATTTCATTTGATTTATAAATTTATTTTTGAACATTTACTTATAATAGGAACAACAAGAGCTAAGCCAAGAAGACCTTGACTCGTGTTGTCCCTATTTGCATATAATAGAATGCTTGCCTCTACAGACAATTACATTCTTTAGAAAACTCCGTATTACATTCCATAAAACTCCGTATTACATTCCATAAAACTCCATATTACATTCCATAAAACTCCGTGAATGCCTTGATGCAATATTCATGGTCGGCTACAGATGCCGTCTCTCTTGCCGAATGCATGGCAAGCACCGGATTTCCCATATCCACCCCACGCAGAGGTAATGATGAAGCGAGAATATTGCCGAGTGTGCTGCCGCCTGCCACATCGCTATGGTTAACGAAACGCTGGCACGGCACTCCTGCCTGACTGCATATTTCGACAAAGACAGCTGCCGATACAGCATCGCTGGCATATTTCTGTGCGGCATTGAATTTTATCACCGGTCCACCGCCAAGCACGGGGTGGTTCGTAGGGTCGTACTTCTCCGAATAGTTGGGATGCCAGGCATGGGCATTGTCGGCGGATATCATAAACGATTTTTCAATGGAGCGGAAATAATCTTCCATCGTACCGCCCTGAGCAAAAACGATACGCTGCAACAAGGTGCTGAGGAACGGACTACCGGCTCCCTGCTTTGTCTGACTTCCCGTTTCCTCATTGTCGAAGATAGCGAGGACTTGGGTGGCAAATGGTGCAGATGGTTTGACAGATAAACTCGTAGAGCCGTCAGCCGCAAGCAACGCCTCCAGTCCGGCATGCACCATACTGAGGTCGTCGAGTCTGCCGCTGGATATGAACTCATTATGCACACCGAATGTACAAGCCGGAGTGTAGTCATACAGATAAAGGTCGAAGTCGAGAATATCCTCTTTCTCCACTCCAAGTTCCTCGGATATTACATTCATCAGCATATTTCCGCTTTCGAGCTGATTGGTTACTATGCCTAATATCGGCAGCATATCCTTCTGTTTGCTCAAACGCACACCGTCGTTTACCTGACGGTTGAAGTGGATGGCAAGATTGCTTATCTGCAGCAACGGGCGCTTGATATGCAGCAGACGGGTTTGGGGGCACAAAGGATGGTCGCCTTTAATTATCACCCTTCCGGCAAGACTCAGCGGACGGTCAAACCATGTGCTCATTATCGGACCGCCATACACCTCGGTATTCAACTTCACGATGCCCCCTTCACAAAGCATCTCGGCATTCGGCTTGATGCGGAACGTTGGCGAGTCGCAATGTGCGCAAATCAGGTGGAAGCCCATATCGGCAAGCGTCTCCTCTCCGATGCGGAAGGCATAGAGCGAAGAGTCGTTCTTGGTAAAGTATATCTGGTCGCCAGGTTCTATCTTTCCAATTCTTTCAGTTGCCTTAATCTCTCTGAAGCCAGCAGCATCGAGTCTCTCTTTCAGTGTCTTCACGGCAAGGAAGTTCACCGGTGAGGCATTGAGGAAATCAATAAGTTTCTGTATCATAGTATCTGTAGTTTTAAGTTATTCTTTATAGTCTATTTTCAGCACAATAACCCTTAACGACTGGTCTGCTATCGGTGTCTGCACCTTTGCCACATGCCAGTCTGACGGAAAGCAGATGACGAAACGTTTGGGGGTGGAGAAGAAATAATGCGACTTATGCATGTCGAAGTCGTAGCGTATTACATCTTTCTCATCGCTGTATTCACAATTAGGAGTAGACGACTCATGATCGAGCAGATAGAAGCCCTCTGTGCCCTTCACCACATACATAAAGTCAATCTTCTTGCGGTGAGACTCCGACCTGCGTTTCTCGAGCGGCTCATTATATCCGTCTTCAATAGAAGCACGGATATTGGTGCCCGGTATCATCACCTTACCCTTAGGGATAGACAGAAGGTCTGTCTCTGCAAGCCATTTAAAAGCCTTGTCCCATTCCGCCTTGTTCTTGTGATACTGCGAGTAGAACTCCTGCAAGTTCACAGTTTCGTCGGGCATGGCATCAAAACCGTTTTTCCATTCTCCACTTGCCACCCATGCGGCAGCTTTCTTCTCTGACACTTCATTCTTGCTCTTTGCTGAAACATTAGGAATCACGAGAAAGGCAAGAAACATAATCCAAGAAAATTTAATACTGAATAGTCTCATAATTATAAATAAAAAATTCACATTTTATCTGTTTTTCTTCCACGCCACCGGATAATACGCCAACCGTGGTGGGAGCATCACGGCGATACGGTCGCCAAGACTAAGCTGACTCTTGTCTGCCGAACGGAGGAGATGATAATATTGGGCGAATACGGAAAACTGACGATGATAAAGAAAGTTCTCATACATCTTCGCCTGATGGAGCACGATATACGGAGCATATTCTTTTATGTCATCCTTAAAGACCTTATAAAGTATTTCATCATAGAGCATCTGCTCGTCGAGACTCAGCGGTCGGTCGTTGGGCAATCCCTCGTTGTACATATATACCACTTCGTCGGAGAACCACACCCTTGGATTCTTCCTCAAGCACTCTATCTGCATCAGTATATCTTCGCCGGAACGAATCAGCCTGGGAGTGTCAAGACATCCTTCGAGCAGTTCGCGGCGGAAGAGTACAGCCCACAAGACACAGAAATCTGCCCTTGCCGACAGCAGTTGGCGTGTCATCCACGCCGGTTCCATATACTGTCCGCCCTCATGCCCACGCAGTTCGTCGTGCTGGTTGATGTAGCGTGCCACTACCTCATCTGCTCCTGTAGCCAATATTTCATCGTATAAACGGCGTAGCGCACCGGGAAGCATCTTGTCGTCGGCATCGACAAAGGTGATAAACTCTCCCTTCGACCGCTCAAATCCTATTCGGCGTGCAGCCGTAACGCCCCCGTTCTCGGGATGCAGAACCGTAACATTGGGATATTCGTCAGCAAGCCTGTCGCAAATCCCGGCAGAGTTGTCAGTACTGCCGTCTTCCACGACAATAACCTCAAAGTTGTCGAAATCTTGGGAAACAACACTCTGTATGCAATCTTCCACGTATTCAGCCTTGTTGTAAACGGGGATGATGATGGAAATCAACTGTTGTTCGATAGATTTTACGGAAGAGTTTTGCGATGAGTTCATAGTCGTCAGGATAAGTTGCTTAATAAAGATGTATGGGATGAAAGATAGTCGGCTACACATTTGGGAACGAGTCCGTCAATAGATTTATTCCCCATTAACCTTTGCCGTATCTCCGTACTGCTGATATTGTAAAGTCCTGTATCAAGGAGCTTTACCGTAGATGGAAGTAAAGAAACATCAATCTCTGTTCCTTTACGCGGATAAATGAATATCGGGAAACCGGAGATTATCTCCCTATAGCCAAACCATCTGTCGAAACAAGCCCAGTTGTCGGCACCTATAACAAGCGAGAAAGAATCTTCCGGATAATCCCTTCTTAGGCACTGCAAGGTATGGAGCATATACGAAGGCTGCGGAAGGTGGAACTCATAATCGCTCGCCACGAGTCCCTCGATGCCCTCAACGGCAAGACGCACCATATTCAGTCTGTCTTCGTCGGGCATAAGACTGTCGGCAGCTTTCAGCGGATTGTGTGGAGACACAACGAGCCATACCTCATCAAGTTCGGCAAGCTCCCTAATCTTGCCTGCCAACGCTATATGTCCGTTGTGTACCGGGTTGAACGACCCACCGAAAATGCCGATTTTCATATTATTATATTATTTGTCAAGAAAGCGACTTATAGTTTCATAAGCCTCCTGCTTTGCTGTTTCAAGATTGTCGTTAACAACGACATGGTCGAACTTCGGAGCAAACGAAAGTTCGAATTCAGCTCTGCGGATGCGGTCTTCGATAACTTCCGGAGCATCCGTACCGCGTCCGTTCAAGCGGTTGCGCAGTTCCTCTATTGACGGTGGCTGCACGAAAACGCTGAGAGCCTTGTCGGCATAAATCTTCTTTATGTTGCAGCCGCCCTTAACGTCAACGTCGAGCACCACGTTCTCTCCCGCGGAGAGCTGTTTCTCCACCTGAGCCTTCAGCGTGCCGTAGAAGCGGTCGGCATAAACTTCCTCATACTCCAGGAATTCGCCATTGGCTATACGCTGTCGGAATTCCTCGGGAGAAACGAAGAAATATTCCACACCGTTCTGTTCCGTTCCTCTCGGCTTGCGACTTGTACATGAGATACTGAAATGCAAGTTCAGTTCCTTGTGCTCTTGCATGAGCCAGTTTATGATAGTGCTTTTTCCGCTTCCGCTCGGAGCGGAAAAGATAATAACCTTTCCCTGTTTCATCTATATAATGAATTTATAGGCTACGTATAAAAGAGCCTTGAAACTTATTTGTAATGATTATACTTTTTAGTATGCTTTATTTATAGAGTTTTTCTTCCCCTCCCCCGCCTCCCCCTCCGGGGGCGGAGCAGTTTCCTTTATCAACCAAAAGTATTAACCATCTTCTTAAGAGTAACGGCAACTGCTTCTCCTTAAAATAAGCGTAAACTTTTCTTCAGGAAATTACGGCAACTGCTTTTCCTTAAAATAAGCGTGAACTTTTCTTCAGGAAATAACGGTAACTGCTTCTCCTTAAAATAAGCGTAAACTTTTCTTCAGGAAATGATGGTAACTGCTTCTCCTTAAAATAAGCGTAAACTTTTCTTCAGGAAATAACGGCAACTGCTTCTCCTTAAAATAAGCGTAAACTTTTCTTCAGGAAATAACGGTAACTGCTTCTCCTTAAAATAAGCGTAAACTTTTCTTCAGGAAATGATGGTAACTGCTTCTCCCCTGGAAGGGGAGACGGGAGAGGGGAAGAAAAACATCACTAATAATACAGATTATAGAGCATTAAGCACCTGCTCCTTGATCTGCTCCAGCTCATCCTTCATCTTCACCACGATATTCTGCATCTCGGCATTGTTGCTCTTGCTGCCGGTGGTATTGATTTCGCGTCCCATCTCCTGGGCGATGAATCCGAGTTTTTTGCCCACACCCTGAGTTTCTTCCATCGTCTCGCGGAAATACTTCAGATGGTTTGCCAGACGCTGCTTCTCCTCACTGATGTCGAGTTTCTCTATATAATATATTAATTCCTGCTCCAGACGGTTTTTGTCGTATTCCACCTCCGGAATACTCTTCAGTCCGTCTACGATACGCTGGCGAATCTTCTCCACGCGTGATTTCTCATACGGTTCGATACTTGCCAGCAGAGCCGTGATATTGTCAATCTTCTCGTTAAATTTCTTCTGCAGTGCTGCTCCCTCCTGAAGGCGGAAAGCGTTGAGATTGGCGAGAGCCGTATTGATAGCCTCTGTTGCGGCAGTCCATTCCTCGTCGGTAAGGGTTTCCGTTTCCGTCTTTGTCAGCACATCAGGCATGCGCATCAGGGTATTAAACCAGTCCTGTGGCTCCGGGATATTGTTTTTCTCGGCGATAGCCTTCAGCTGACTGTAGTAGTTTGCCACGAGGGCAGCATTTACCGGGGTGGCGTCAACCACGGTGTCCTTCTCAATCCAAATGCTGAAGTCCACCTTTCCGCGGGTCAACGCCTGTGCCACCATCTGGCGAATCTGCATTTCCTTCTCCCTGTAGATAGGGGCGATACGAGTAGAGAGGTCGAGAGTCTTGCTGTTTAGCGACTTCACCTCTACATTTATTTTCTTCTCTCCGAATTCCACTACGGCTTTACCGTAGCCTGTCATTGACTGTATCATTTATCTTGTTTTATTTTATATTCCAACTGCAAAAGTACATAATAATTACGAGAAAACTACCTTTTTCCCACCTATTTATATCATAGTGCGGAACGAGTCGACAACTCCGAGCAGGTGTTTCTCATCGTCAACCACGAGAACGCAGTGGATTTTATTGCGATGCAGAATATCTTCAATTTCTGTTATCTTGGTGTCGGGCGATACCATTTTCGGCGTGCGTGTCATGATGTCTGCCACTGAGAGCTGGAAGAACTTGTCTTGCGATTTCTGCATCGCGCGGCGGATATCGCCATCCGTTATCAAGCCCATAACCTTGTCGTTCTCTGTTGCCACACAGAGGCCGAGCCGTCCGTTGCTTACATGGATTACCGCCTCTCCGAGCTTCACCTCCGGAGCGATAACCGGCAAGTCTTCGGTGCGCATAACGTCGCGCGCCTTCGTCAGCAGTCGCTTGCCAAGGGTACCGCCAGGGTGGAACTGTGCAAAGTCTGTTGCCTTGAAATTCCTTGCCACCATCAGTGCGCATGCCAAGGCGTCGCCAAGGGCGAGGGCAGCCGTGGTAGACGATGTCGGGGCGAGTCCCAGGGGGCACGCCTCATGGCTGACTCCGGAATTGAGATGTGCCGAAGCATATTGGGCAAGCAGGGAATCAGGGTTTCCGCTCATACCGATTACCGGTATGTTATGCTCTATCATATATGGCATAAAGCGCAACAGCTCATCCGTCTGACCGGAGTTTGACAGTGCGAGGATTACATCATCTTGCTGTATCACGCCCAGGTCGCCGTGGAAGGCATCAAGGGGATTGATAAAGAAGCTCGGCGTACCGGTAGACGACAGCGTTGCTGCAATCTTAGCTCCGATGTGTCCGCTCTTGCCTACGCCTGTTACGATGAGTTTGCCTTTGCATTTTAAGATTATGTCGACGGCTTTATTGAAGTCGTCGTCGATATTCGGTATCAGTTCAAGAAGAGCCTGCGACTCGTCTTTGATACATTTTATGGCGGTGGATATGTAGTTGTTCATTGTTTTTTTTGTTTTTTTTGATGGGAGAACTGGGAGCTATAGGATTTACAGGACATATAAGACTTATAAAATAAAGCTAAATCAGGCTCTTCACTACTCCTTCCAAGTCCTTCAGATACAGCATGTTCGGTCCGTCGCTGAGAGCCTTCTCCGGATCTGGATGCGTCTCGAAGAAATATCCTTGTGCTCCGAAGGCTTTGGCGGCAAGTGCCATCATCGGCACGAACTGGCGGTCGCCGCCCGTTTTTCCGCCGGCTCCTCCAGGGCGCTGTACGCTATGCGTGCAGTCCATGATTACCCTGTCGGCATACTGCGCCATGAGGGGCAGATTTCTGAAGTCCACCACAAGGTTGTTGTATCCAAAGCTGTTGCCTCTCTCCGTGAGCCACACTTCCTTTGCACCGGCATCGCGGCATTTCTCTACGGGATAGCGCATATCATCGCCCGAAAGAAACTGTGCCTTCTTTATATTCACCGTCTTTCCGGTCTTTGCAGCCTCAACGAGCAAGTCGGTCTGCCGGCAGAGGAAAGCCGGAATCTGCAACACGTCGACCACCTCGCCAGCGGGTTTCGCCTGCCAGCTTTCGTGGATATCGGTAAGCAGCGGCAGTCCGTACTTCGCCTTCACATCGGCAAGCATCTGCAGTCCGCGCTCCAATCCCGGTCCGCGGAAAGAATGAATCGATGTTCTGTTAGCCTTGTCAAACGACGCCTTGAAATAGAACGTCATACCGGTGGCATCGGCAAGTCTTCTAACCTCGGCAGCCACGGTATCGAGCAATTCTGCCGACTCAATAACGCAAGGTCCCGTAATGAATATTGGTTTCATCTTATTTATCCTCCTGAAGATACCACTTTGAATATTCCACATAATGCTGTGCAAAGCTCTCAGCCTGATTCGGTCTTGTCTTCTTAATAAACTTGGCAGGTACGCCGCCCCATATCTCATGGTCGCCCACCTTTGTTCCGCCAAGCACAAGGGCACCGGCAGCAACGACAGCTCCCTCACCGATTTCGGCATTGTCGAGCACCGTAGACCCCATACCTATCAGTGCGCCTTTACGGATAGTACAGGCGTGCACCGTAGCATTATGTCCGATAGTAACATCATCTTCAATCAGAGTAGGACCGATTTTGTTTGTAACATGAATGCACGAGCCGTCTTGCACGTTCACCCTATTGCCGAGGGTTATCGGGGCTACATCGCCGCGCAACACGGCATTAAACCAGATGGAACACTCGTCGCCCATGGTAACTTCGCCCACGATTGTTGCATTCTCGCTGAAGTAGCAGTCTTTACCCCATTTCGGGGTAAGTCCTTTTATTGATTTTATCAGTGCCATTATATTTATCTATTATAATACTTAATTATATGCTGAGATGCAGCTTATCTAAAGATAATGCAAAGATAATGCAAGAATACAAATATACATCATTATTTAATAAAAAACTAATGGTCTTGAAGCTGAAAAAAAGTTTTCATTTACTCGTTCTATCGTTTTTTCCACATAAAATTTGTGTATTATAAAAAAAAGCATTACCTTTGCACCGCAATTAAGCCCAGATGGCGGAATCGGTAGACGCGCTGGTCTCAAACACCAGTGGGGCAACCCGTGCCGGTTCGACCCCGGCTCTGGGTACGCAGAACGGATGATAACTCATTGAGTATCATCCGTTTTTTTGTCTTCCCCTCCCCGCCCCTCCGGGGGCGGAGCAGTTTTCTTTAATTGACGTAACCTTACAACATTTTTGTCTTTACTAAATTGCCGTAAATAACAAGTCAAAATTATTTTATACAAACAACAATGGAGATAATATAAAAAAACAACAAGTACAACTTATACAACAAGTACAACACGCAGCGTGCGCGACAAGCATGAAAGTTGTTTGGATTGTATATGTTGTTACGGTTGTTTTAAATATAAATGTTTTGTTGTTTGTATAAACTAATTCCAAGTGACACTCTTTGCCTTCGATAACAGGATTAAATTCTATATCAAATCGG
>ERZ808240.2588-NODE-2588-length-19316-cov-4.470017_pt1 | contig 19316 bp, 18 predicted proteins | sample MGYA00521084_ERZ808240 | MGnify/ENA primary metagenome ERZ808240 (study PRJEB31516, sample SAMN03275571) | gut metagenome | biome: mammalia-associated habitat; material: feces | host: Papio cynocephalus | place: Kenya | collected 2012-08-06 ...
GCGTGATGGGCGACAAAATCGCACGAGGAATAGAAGAGCGTCTGGGGCTGCCGCCCGGCTGGATGGACGAAGACCACTCGGAGCAGCCCGCTGAGATCACGTATGTCGATGACGTGGGGCTGTTCAGGGTGAAGACGATCCCCCTTTCAGGAACGGCAGACTCGATGGCAGACCCTATAAATCTAGATAGATCAGTCTTTAAGAAGTACTTCCCGGAGACAAGAGCAGAGGACTACGCGGCGGCTGCCGTGCAGGACGACTCGATGGCTCCGACAATCAACCAGGGCGACCGCGTCCTAATCGAGGCCAGCAGGCCTGAATACACGAAGGACGGCTGCTACTGCGTCCTCGCCGCTGGACGGTACTTGCTGCGCCGCATCGTGATGCGCCTCGACGGCGTGCTGATGATCAGCGCGGACGGTCGCCCACGCGACGGCGCGCAGCCGCTCGACGCCTTCAGAGACCTCAAGATTGTCGGCCGAGTCGTCTACCTTTGGACCGGGCGCGTTATGTAAACCCCTAGCTAGCCGCACAGGCCGCCGCCGCAAGGCGGCTTTTTTTTGCCCGGCGCATTTGACGCGCATCAAGTATTGCACGAATTGCTATAGATAATATCGACTCGTGTAGCACGCAGTGCTATAGTTCAAGCATATCGAAAAGCGCTATTTGATATCGCGCCGAACTATAGGACGCACGCCATGCTCATCTCTCTCCGCCAGCTCCGCACCGCCGCCGAACGCACCGCCGAAACTCGGGCCGCTTGGCTCGATGGTTTCGAGAAGGCCGTCGACAACCCCCACTACCGCACCGCATGGGACAACGGCCCGCAGCGCTTCTGCGAGCCGTGGACGTGGGACGTGGACGGCATCGAACTGCCCAAGCTTCCGTGCGCAGACGACGAGGTCTGGGATGCCGCGCAGCAGTACGTCATCCAGTCCGAAGTCCGCGACTACATCGGCGAGGCCTTCGGGTACGCCGACTGACGCGAAAGGGAGCCGCCAGATGCTGCACGTCACCAACGAGGTCGCCGGGCGCTTCACCGCCCGGGACGAGGACAACGACCGCGAGGCCACGTTCTACCGCATGAGCAAGCAGGAGCCCGGCCGCCCCTGCCTGTACCTGATCAACACAATCAACGGCATGGAGAACATCATGCAACTCACCATTCAACAGATAGCTACCCGGCGCCCGGCTCGGCGCCTCATCAGCTCGCAGGTTCGCGAGCAGTTGCTCAACTGGCTCGGCGCCATCGGCATCGCGGCAATGCTCGTGCTCGGACCCGCGCTCGCGGACTGGGTCGGCGATGCGATCGCGGCACTGGTGGGGGCGATGTGATGAACGCGAGCAGCTTCACTGTGGTTCTGGAGTCATACGGGCATCCGCTCGAAGCCCTGTGGGAGAGCATTCTGAACCACGAGAATCGCCGCACTGGCGGCCAATATGAGCGAGTCGAATCTGAGCAGATCGCGCGAGACCTCCAGGCCCGCGCTGTTGAAAAAGCTGTGCGCGAATACCCTATGGCAACAGACTTCCCTCGTTTTGAAGCTGTGCCGTTGTGGTACTGAGGGGGCAAGAGACATGTTTATCCGGACAAATTAGCCGGCTTGCTGCTGTGAAGCACTTCTGAGAAAAGTCCCTCCCCCAACACTCACGAACAGAAACGAGAGACGACCAAATGAAAATCATTCCGACCAAAGATCTGACTCGGACCCAGTGGCTCGAGCTCCGCCGTCACGGCATAGGCGGCAGCGATGTCGCCGCGATCCTGGGGCTGAGCAAGTGGCGCACGCCCCTTGAGGTATGGCAGGACAAGACCGCCGCGGCCCCGGTCGAAGACCGCGAGCCTTCACAGGCTGCGCACTTCGGCACCGTGCTCGAGGAGACGGTCGCTCAGGAATTCGCCCGCCGCACCGGCTGCCGCATCAAGGCGGCCCCCGGGATGCTCCAGACGGACGGCCGCCCGTGGGAATGCGCAAACCTCGACCGCCTTATCTACAACCAAGGCGACACGATGCCCGACCTGCTCCCCGTCGCACTGCTCGAGTGCAAGACGGCCCGCACCGCGGACGGCTGGGGCCCGAGCCAGGAAGAGGCGATCGTCGCCGGTGGCGATCCCGAAGACCACGAGATCCCCGTCTACTACGAGACGCAGGTGCAGTGGTATCTCGGCATTACCGACCTGCCAATCGCGTATGTGGCAGTGCTGATTGCCGGCCAGGATTTCCGGATCTACTCGGTGCCCCGCAACGATGGGGTGATCGCAACGCTGCGCGAGCGCATGGAGGAGTTCTGGAAAGTCCACGTCATCGGGAAGGTGCCGCCCGAGGCCGCGACCCCGAGCGATGTTCGCGCCCTCTACGCCGACGACAGCGGGGAACTCGAAGAAGCTACCAACGACGAGGCCGCACTCATCGGCGAGCTCCAGACGCTGCGCGGCAGGATCGCGGAGCTCGAGAGCCAAGAGAAGGCGCTCGCCTCAAAGCTCATCGTGGCAATCGGCCCCCGCGCCGGCCTGACCATTGCCGGGAAGAAGGCAGCCACGTACAAGACCCAGACCTCACGAAGGCTCGACTCATCGCGGCTCAAGGCCAACGAGCCCGAGCTTTATCAGGACTATCTCGCAGAGAAGAAGACGCGCGTCCTGCGTCTCGCTGCGTGAACGAACAACCTCAACGAACCTAGGAGCAAAACATGAACACAACGGACAAACTCGCAACCGCCCTCGGGCAGGCCCCGGCCCCCGTCAAGGCCCCCGCCAACGTCGCAAGCAAGAACCCGATCATCAACATGCTCGTAAGCGACCGCTTCAAGAAACAGATGGCGCTCGCCCTGCCGAAGTCGCTCACGGCTGACCGCCTCACCCGCATTGTCCTGACCGAGTTCCGAAAGACCCCGGCCCTGCTGCGCTGCGACCGAGAAAGCCTTTTCGGCGCAGTTCTCCAGTGCGCCGCGCTGGGCCTCGAACCCGGCTCCGCTCTTGGTCATTGCTACCTGCTGCCGTACGGGAAGACCTGCCAGCTCATCATCGGCTATCGCGGCATGATCGATCTGGCTCGCAGATCCGGCCAGATCGTCTCGCTATACGCATATGTTGTTCATGAGAAAGACGAGTTCAACTACAAATTGGGGCTCTACCCGGACGTCGAGCACGTGCCCTCAAGCGAGGCAGCCCCAGGCCCCGTCACGCATGTCTACGCAGTTGCGAAGCTCAAGGATGGTGGCGTTCAGTTCGAGGTCATGAGTCGCGCCGAGATTGAAGCTGTTCGCGCTCGCTCAAAAGCCGGACGCAGCGGCCCATGGGTGACCGACTGGGACGCTATGGCAAAGAAAACAGTGATCCGCAGGCTGTTCAAATACCTGCCCGTCAGCATCGAAGCCGTCCGGGCGACTGAGATCGACGAGAAGGCCGACCGAGGCGAAGCCGTCACCGAGCAGGACTGGATCGACAGCAACTTCGTAGAGACCGGAGAAGAAGCCGCGCCCGTGATCGAGCAGGCCCCGGTCGAGGCACCCGCCCCTGAAGCCGCAGCCGAGGCCCCGGCTCCGGCCGCCGGAAACTGACAGCCTAGGAGGATCACGAAATGGCAAGCGTCAACAAGGTGATTCTCCTTGGCCGCCTGGGCAAGGATCCGGACTTCAAGCAGGCCAAGGGCGGACTCGCGATCTGCAACGTAGCACTCGCGACCAGCCGCAAGTTCAGGGACAAGGACGGCAACCGCCAAGAGGAGGTCGAATGGCACCGCGTCGCACTCTTCGGCCGGACGGCAGAGATCGCCCGGGACTACCTCAAGAAGGGCTCCGAGGTCTACATAGAGGGACGGCTGCGCACCCGCGAGTGGGAGCAGGACGGCGTGAAGCGGTGGAGCACCGAGATCGTCGCCGAATCCATGCAGCTAGGCGCACGCCCGAAGGACGGGAGCGCAGGGAGCACCCCCGCCAACAGGACGAGCTCGAACGACTACGCCCGAGCGTCCGGACGAGCCGCGCCAGCCGAAGCCGACACGGGCGAAGACATCCCCTTCTAATAGAGAGAGCAAAAGAAAATGGCTGTTGAAACAAAAATCATCCTCGACCTGGGAAACGGCACCCCGGTGCTTCGCATGGAGAGTGCCCAGATGAAGAACGAGCTCGCAAGGATCGAGCTGACGGCCGAGACCTGCCGCAAGCTCGACCGCCTTCTGGCTCACGCCAAGCAGTGGATCGAGGAGGAGGCGAAAGAATGAGCTACGCCGAAGACATGGAGCGCCTCATGGCCTGCGCCGTCACCTTCGAAGTGCCCGGCCGGCCGAAGGGCAAGGAGCGCCCCCGCTTCGCCGGAGGCTGCGTCTACACGCCCAGAGCGACGCGCGATTATGAACGCCTGATCGGAGCCTATGCAAAGTCCGCGATCCGGAGGGAAGGACTGCGGGAGTCGAGCCCCTGCGCGGGAAGCGTGAGCGTCTGCGCTATAGCCTACTTCCCCGTACCGAAGTCGTGGCCGAAGAAGAGGCGGGAAGCCGCGAGGCGCGGAGAAGAGCGCCCGACCTGCAAGCCCGATATCGACAACATCGAGAAAGCCCTGCTCGACGGTGTCAACAAGATCGCGTACACGGACGACTGCCAGGTCGTCGACGCGCACGTTGCGAAGTGGTACGAGCCCGCGCTCACGCCGAAGCACCCGGCCGGACGACTGCTCGTCGGAATCGACATCGCCGGAGGCACGCATGACTGAGGCCGCCCCCGCAGACATCATCGCTATCGCCGAGCGGGAGCTGGCGGAGGCGCTCACACGCCTGCTTGTCGCAGAGACGAAGGCCGCCGCCGAGGGGCGCATGGTCACGGCGGACGAGATAAACAAGAAGGCCCGCGAGGTCGAGTGGAGGATCGCGGTGCTGAGGATTCTGAAGGAGGGGAAAAATGACATGGCTTGAAACTGCGGGCGACGGCGATGTGATCACCCGCAAGCAATTGGCGGAGAGCCTGCACATCACGACCCGCACGCTCTCTTCTTATATAGCGAAGGGGCGCATCCCGCCCCCGGTGGATCCGCTTGCCGGCAAGCACGTCTTCCTAGTCGGCGCGGTCAGGGACTACCTGAGACGCGGAACGCAAAGAGCGATCAAGGCCGTGAAGGCCGCTTGAAACGATGCCCCCGCAGAGACGATCCTGCGGGGGCTTTGCTGTTGCAACGACTCAACCTCTTCCGGCCCTAGATATGGCGTAAACAACCGTGCCCAAAGTACATCCTACAAGGCCAATTGCCGCCATGTCATGCCCATTCAACGCCAGAAAAATCGCTCCGATGAAAGCAGTCAAGGATACAAATATCGCCCCGATGTTCGCGACCAAGTTCTGAATAAAGACATTGCGGTCAATGATCAAAAGCCTGTTGCGTCTCTCTCTCTTCCTTCTTCGGCCGCTAGCTCTATGGCTTTGTCCACAAGATCCGGGCGAAAGACGTGCAACCGTTCAAGATCCTCAACAGGCGGAATTAGGAAATCATTCTCCTGAGATACTACCCTGAGTCGGCGTCCGGATTCATCCGTTGCTTCAACGGCGAGTTGCTTCTGGCTCATGCTCTTTCCTTACGCGCTCAATCCCCTTGCTCAGGTCCTTGCGAATCTGCTCCCAGTCACCGCGCAATGCCCGCCTGTCATCAGAAAAAGGCGTAGCTGACTCCTTTGGATATTCATATTTGACCAACGGAGTCCCGAGCGCAGCAATGCCGCTCGACAACATCCGAATAATGTTGTTCATTTTTTCCCTCCGTTAATTTGTTGAATTCGTTTTAGGGAAGATCGCATCCGCCCATGCCTGCATAACGGTCGCCCGCTGGTCTAAAAGATCGTCCCTAAAGTAGGCGCGCACAGTGCGGTCGCCGACGGCGTGGCTGAGGCACTTCTCTGCCACGTCGAAATTCACGCCCTCTCGCGCGCACCAGTCCCGAAAGACCGAGCGCATCCCGTGCATCGTGGCGGTCGTGTCCGTAAGCCGCTGGATCGTGATTCGCGGCGTGTCGATCGCATTGAACTTCGCGATGCGCCCGGGAAAAACTACGGTCTCATCCATCCCCCTCACGGCATCGAGAACCTCAAGAGCCTGGCGGGAGAGCGGTACCCGGAAGTCCTCGTGGCTATGCTTCGCAGTTTTCATTCTAACCCATGGCACAACAAAAACGTCACCCTTGATCTCTGACCACCGCGCCCGCAGGAACTCCCCCGCCCTGAGTGCGGTGAGGCATCCGAAGATCACGGCGCAGCTAGCGCTCGTCCGGCGCTCCCAGAGCGCGGGCAGAACCTTGTCCCGCAGCGTCTCGATGTCGAGCGCCCCGAAGTGCTTCACCCCTGCCGCTGACAAGGGCGGCAGAAAGAGCTCGAGGTTGCCCTTCCACGCGGCGGGGTTCTCCCCGTCCCTCCACCCCTTCGCCTTGCAGTAGCTGAGAACGGCTTCAAGCCGCCCCCGCACCTTGTTCGCCGTTGCGGGCTTCTCTCCCCACAGAGGGCGAAGAACCTCAAGGACATCGTCCCGGGCGATCTGGTCAACAGGGAAGTCTCCGAGACCGGGAAGGATGTAGGTCTTTATCGTGTTCGCCCACTGCTCGGTCGCCTTCTCGTTCGTCCACGCCTTAACCTGTCGTCGGTTCTCGACGGCCTCGGCCCACACTTCAGAGAGCAAGGGGGCGGCTTCCTTCGGACTCGGCGTGTCCCCAGTGTCCCCTGCCTTGAGCTTCGCGCGAACGGCCGCAGCCTTCTCTCGGGCCCCGGCCGTCGAGAGCTCGGGCCAGCTCCCGAGGCTCCGCTCCTTCGTTTTTCCACAGATCTGCGCGCGCAAGATCCACAGCTTGCTGTTGCCCCTAACCTTCAGCCGCAGCCCATCGCCGAAAGTGTAGACCCCGTCCCCCAGCGTCTTCGGATTAAGCATGGTGTCCCCTGATGTCCCCTTTTTTGTCCCCAGTCGGAACTTCATCAGATTACATCAAAACAGCATCAGTTTTCCTCATTTTTCCTCAGAGGGCTTTAGAGGGATGCAGAAAAACTCATTGAAAAACAAGGAGAGAAAAGAGAAAACCCCGGTGCTACAGTGGGTTAGCGACCGGGGTCAAAAATCTCAGGTGGCGGAAGGAGTGGACTCAGACCACCCCTTTATTTTCTGGCATCTTCAAGGGGAGCCCTTCGTTTGTCCCCTTTTTTGTCCCCACCTTTCCCAAAAGTAGGGGGCAATTCCGCCCCCTTTTGTTGAAGTTTACACGACCCGCTAGAGCTGAGAAGCAAGCGCATCCTGTCCGGAGTCCTCGATTAGCGTCGCGTTGCGCAGCTTGTACAGGTCGACGGCCGCAGAGATTGCGTCGCGATTCTCCCTCAGCTGGTCGAGCTTTCGGCGCGTATCCCGCAGCGCCTGATCGCGGGTAATCGACCCCTGCGCCGCCTGACGCTGAAGCCGCCTGATCTCGGACTTTATGTCCTTGTTCTGGCGCTCGAGCTTGTTTATCCGCAGCTGAGTCTCGCGCTGGAAGTCCACATCTCGGATCTTGAAACCTGCCGTGTTCAAGAATGCCGACGGCAAAGTCTGCGCCTGTCCCGCCCGGCCGATGCCCGTGTACGTGTGAACGCCCATCGGGATGGGGTGCCCGATAGCGTGAGCCGCAGCGTCAGACAGCCGATCCCAGTGATACGAGAAGGGAGCGATCGCAGGCGCAATGTTGCGCCACAGGAAGGATCCCCCCTTATAGACCTTGTCCAGCCCCGAGTCGTAGTCCTCCCAAACCTCCCGGCCCGTGAATGTGTCGCGGTTCTGCCCAAGCCCGAGCGCAATCGTCCACAGCGGGTTCCCGACCGTGAGCATTTCGGGCCACGGCATGCCGCCCGACTGATTCGTCGCATCCCAAAACTGCCCGCCAGGGATCATGTTGCTGACATTCCAGAACTGCGGGAGCCCGGTGCCCTGGTCGACCCAAAGCCGGACAAATTTAGGATTGCCGAACAGCCCGTAGCCCTGCATGTATTCGGGGAGCATTTCCTGCTCCATGCCGTAGAGCTTCGAGCCTTTCTTCAGCTTCTCCCACCAGTCGTCGTCATCATCCCCCGCCGCCATTGCGTACATGCACATATTGACCGCGTGGGCCATTCCGAAGACCGCAGCCGCCCGGACGGGGTGCGCGAGGGACTGGCTGATGAGAACCGGCATAGCCTTGTACGTCCAGGAGAAAAACGGAAACACGGAGTTTTTCAGCACCCGAGCCCCGCCCGGAAGGTCGTCATAGGTGGGGATGAACTTCAACGCGTAGTCCACCGCATCCGCAGGGCCTAGGCCGTTTCTCCGCGCATACATATAAATCGCGGTTTTGAAGAAGACATCCTCGAACTCGTAGGCTTTCCCGAGCTTGTCCCTGAGCCCCAGCGTCAAGATGTTGAAGAGCTTATCCATGGCCGCCTGAGGCGCTGCCTTGCTCGACGCAGCGAGCTCCCGGAGCTCAGGCGGGAGCATCCGGTCGAGCTCTTCCTGCGAGAAGCTGCCCGTGAGCAGGCCGTGATCCTTCGCCTCTTGGAACCAGTGCGCCAGCCGGGAATCGCCTTTGCCGGCCAACGACTTGACCGCGTCGCTCCACACATCCAGGCGGTAAAGCGGAAGTCCGGCCAGGTGCGCGAACATGAGGTTCCCGACGATGTTGTTCATGTGGGACACCGGATTCATGGCTGTTTTGCCTTCCTTCCAGTAGCTCATGCACTTCTTATAGATCTTCATGAGCGCGGAACTCGACTCGACCATCGGGAACACGGTCGCGAAGACATCGTCCCGGAGCCACATCCCCGAGAGCTTCCCGTAACGTTTGACCCCCGTGCCCTCTATCGCAGTATTAGGAACCTGAGTGAAGCCCGGCATCTCGGTAGTCCTGGCGATTTCGGGATTATCGGCGAGGCGCTCGAAGAGGCGGCCCAGGGCTATGTCGTGCTGAATCTGCATATAGCCCGTGACAAACCGGAACAGGCCGTCGCGGATCTCGCCCATGTCCTGACGCTCTTCGCGCGTCCAGTCGCGCCACACGTGGACGACATCGTCCTTGCGGATTTTGCCGCCATCCTTGCGCACGAGACGACCGCCCTTCACCGGAACCCCGGTCTTCCCGCTCAAGTCGGAAGGGGCGTCGGATGTCTTCACGACCTCGAACACCGGATCGCGGAGCTCATAGCCCATGTCGATCTTGCGCTGGAACTCCTCAATCGGCACCGCCTCGAGGCTGCCGCGCATCTTGAAATGGCTCCCGCCAATGCCGCCCCGCGTGCTCTTCTTCCACCCGCCCGTGAGGAAGTTCACGAGGTCGTTCTTCTTCTTGTAGAAGCGCGGGAGGTACACGTCGCGCCAACGCTCACGGGATTCAGGCGAGAGCATGCCGAGGCGCACCAGTTCCTCAGACTGATCATTCATGACGTGGGACATCTTGTCGGCGACGGCGACTACGTCCTGGGGCGCATTTGTGCCGGCCTGGAGTTCCTTCTCGATCACGTCCGACAGCAAAAGCCGCTTGTTGCTGTCCCAGCCGGACATCGACTTCGCCAAGTCTTCGGCCGTTTCAAACGCCTTCCACTCCTGCGCGTGCATCTCTCGAATGGCAATCCGGACACGCTTTGGCGCGGCCTTGAACGTGTAGGCCGCTGCCAGCGGCCCCTTTGCAATGCCGAGGGTGCCGACCGTCACGGAGTCAAGCCGCTTGATTGTGTCGTCCAGCACACTGACCGTGCCTCGGCCTATCGCGTTTGCCAGATCACGCCCCGGCCTGAACTCAAGATGCCCGAGCTCATCACGCCCCACGGGGTGTGCGAGCGAGCGCACCGCACGGGCCGGGAGGCTCTTCAGCGTAGCGATCACGTTCCCGACGCGCAGCGACGGCTGCGCCGAGAGGCTGGGGCGGTTCTTCTCGAAGATCTGATCCGAGACCTGGTTCATCGTCTCGCGCTCTTTCGTGTTCGGCATCGTCTCGCCCTGGATGCGTCCGGGATGGAAGCGCCCCGTCGGAGCCCGCGAGAACTTGGGGCCGGAGCCCGCGCCTTCCGCTGTCGTCCGGCCGCGCCCCTTCATGTCGGCCATAGCCCGAGCGTTGGCGACCGCGAGCGCCGTGAGATCCCGCTCGTTCAGGCGATCCGCGAGGCTGCGGAAACCGTGATCGTAGAGCCACGCCTTAACCCGGCTGACCACGTTGGCGAACCATTCGCGAATCGGCCGCGCCGCACGGGCCGGATCATTGGCGAACTCTTCAACGAGATAGGCGTAGGCCTCGTCCTCGTTGCCCTTCTTGATGCGTCCCGACTCATCCAATAGCCCCGCATCCTCGAGGCGCTGGTGCACCCGCCGCGCCAGCGGATCACCGTTGGCGTTCCCGTTCTGCACAATCTGCTGAGCCCTGCGAACCAGCGGGGTCATCTGCGCAACGTCGCCCTGCGCCACGGCCATATGCACGCCAACCTCGTGCAGGAACACGCCGCGCTCATCGCCCGGCTTGATGTTGCTAGCGATGATGTACGTTTTCCCTGATGCTGGATCATAGACGGCTTGGATTGCCCCCCCGTTTGCTTGCTTCTCAATTCCCCGGCTTCGCACGCCTTCGGGGAGGTCTTCGGCGAATTGGACAACCTCAGCGGCCCCGTTTCGCTCCATCTCTGCGAATGCGCTCCCGATAGTGCTGTCTGCGCGGAAAGTCTTCTCAACCCGCCCCTGTTCTGCTAAAGTAGACGAAGAAGATCGCGCCCGGAGCGTTTCGGACGTTTGTGCGGGGGGGCCCTTGCGGGCAACATCTAGTATCGGGCGGGTCTTCCTATAGGCCGTCAGGAACATCAACTTCCTGCGGCCTTTTCTTATTTCTTCAACAACAATAGTCGTACCGTCTGAGAATTTTTTTTCTACAGCAATAATCGGAAGGCGATAAGAGCGAGACACGCCAGCCGCCCGGATAGAGTCTGGCGCAGACATCACTTCCGGGAGCCTCATCAAATCTTGTTCCGTGATTGGTGTTTGGCCTTCGGCCTTCTCGTTCCCTTCCCCGTGTCGCTTCATGGCGTGCCTCACGCCATCGTCTACGATGCTGTGCGTGAATCCATGAACATCAATACCTGTTACCGCCTGCACGCGGTCAGCAAAAGACTCTGAAACAGGCATGTAGTCCTCGAACGAATCCCGACCTCGAGAATGGAGCGCCTGCCCTTTTATGCGCGAAAGAAACGCGGCAATTTTCGTTTTTGCTGCGGAGAGCTTCGAGTCGATGGAGAACTTCAGCTCTTCGGTTTTCCCTGCGCCCTGAGTGCCTTCCTGCGTCTCTGCCGCCCCCGCTTCCTGCTGCCGGGGCTGAGCTTCGGCCGGAACCTGCGTCTGATCGTCTCCCTGAGAAAACAAGTCGTCCGACTCTTGCGCCGGCTCTACTTCCGCGCGGGATTCTGTCCGGCCTTCAGCATCGCCAGCGTCTCCCTGTCCTCTTGCGTCAGCTGCGGGTCTATCGGCCTGCCGCTCAGCATCTTGCGCAGCAGGCGAAGCCCCCTCGGGCTTGCCCAAATCCTCCGACCCCGCTCGCTCATCCCGGCCTGCGGCTTGCTGCTGTTCTGCTGTTCCCGCGGGTTCTCCGCCGCCCTGTTCGTCTCCCTGCTGGTCGAAGAGGTTCTGCTGCTGTAGCTCATCCGAGTTCTCCTTGTTGATGAAGTCCGCCACGTCCTGGCGCGTCGCCTTCTGGGCCTCGCCGAACATATCCTCCGCGGGCTTGGTCGCTTCGCTGTAGGCGAACGAAGCCGCCTCGTTCAAGACGCGGGACATTTCTTTGGCGCTGCGGGAATTCTTGGCGAACACGTCGACAATGGCGTTAATGACGGCATCCGTCGCGGGATCGCCCGTCTCGAACATCCCCGCCTGCTTCGCATAGTCCGCGAGCTTCACGCCCTCACGTCGAGCGTTAACAGCCTTGATCGCGGCGCGGGCCACCATCTCCCTGAGATCAAGGTCGCCCATGCCGGAAAGCTGAGACATCCGGCCGGCGACCGCCATCATGGCCTTGAGGATGTTCTGAATCTCGGGGTCGTCCGACTGTGCCTGAAGCCGCGAGAGATCCTCGTTCCCGTACGCCTTTTTAAAGAGTGCCGCCTTGAAGCGCTCACGTGCGATCTTCGTGGGCCGCCCGTCGACATCCAAGAGCGCCCCCTGTTCGGTCGCCGGCATCGCGCCAACAAAGCCCCGCAGCGTCGCCATGCTGGGCTCCCCGTTCTCATCGAACTGCAACGCGTTGAAGTCTACGCGGTTGACATCGTTCTTCGCCGTCTCGACCGCGCTCATCTGGAGATTGTTCGACGTGTTGGAAATGTCGCCTATGTCCGGCCGGATCTTGTCCGCGGGCATGACGCGCACCAGAACCGGCTTTTTCATCCCCTCGATCACTTCAGGCTTCACGCCGTGAGTCGCCGCATCCGCCATCATTTCGACCTTGTAGCCCGCAGCCGTGCCGCGCCCATACGCCGCAGTCAGCCCCGCCATTCGGCCGTTGCCGGCAATTGCACGCATCCGATTCGGAGGCGCTGAGGCGTAGGCTTCATTAGTCTGGCCCGTGACATCGTTCGATGTGAGCACAGAGTCGCCCTCCACCACGGCGTACTGCACCGGGATGCGCTCCCCGTCAGCGGTAACCGCGATGTCTGTCTTGCCCAGCTGCGCTTCAGGCACCGAGCCATAGGCCACGACCGGAGCCCCGTTACCAAAATCTCGGGACGGGCTCACTCGCGCGTAATCGGGGTGCGCCGCGATTGCGTTCATCTGCTGCTGGGAGGCGGGAGTGCTTCGATCGCGGTTCTGCAAAACGACTTCGCCGTCGCCCTGCGACTTCATGTCTTCGGCGTTGAACTTCAGCTTCTTGGCGCTCGCCGGCTTCGGCGCAGGCTGCGCCTGCCGGGAGTTGTAGAACATCGGGTTGTCTTCTCGGGACGACTTCTTCGGCGCTTCCTGCTGCGCCGCCTGCTCTTCCTGAGCGCCGCTCCTGCCGCCCATGCGGTCGAGGATCGAAAGCGGATTCATGCCGCCGCCAGAGGCCCCGGACGACTTGCGTCTGCCGCTGCCGCCACGGCTGCCGAAGCTCGCCGCAGTAGACGGCCCGGCCGCACTTGCCGCGCCGACCACGCCCGCCATGACGGCCTCGTTGTTGATGCGCTGCAGAGCGTCAGCATCGAGCGCCGTCAGATTGTCCTTCGCAATGTAGGGCGCGACCGCCTGCCCCCACTGCTGCAAAAATTCTTCGGCCGCTTCCTTGCCGGAAGTCTTCAGGATGAAGCCGGCCTGGTTCAGCACGCCCGGCGATTTCTGCGCAAACCCCGCGATCCTGCGGACGAGCGCCCCGTCCATGCCGGCATCCGTGAGCTTGCCCGCAAGGAGCGTAGTCAGGCCCGCAATGCCGCCCGCGAAAAGCTTCTGCCCACGGTCGCCCTCGAGTTCGTTAGAAGTCTGCGCGAAGTTCTGCGCCGCTTCGGAGAGCACGGGGATCCTGGTGCCGAGAGCCACGGCATCCCGTGCGCTTGCGCCGCCCAGCCGCGCGATACGCGCAGCGCCGCCGCCAACGAGCATCGGGAGGATCGAGGGAACGGTCGAGTCGGCGATCATGCCGGCAGTCGCCCGCGGGTTCCTGGCCGCCGCCTTCACAACATCCCACGCCCCCGAGTTCGGATCGTCCACCACGTTATTCAGCAGCTGATCCTGCGCCTGGGTTGCGAGCGAAGTCCCGGCCCTGTTCCTTTCCTGTTCCTCTTTCGTCGCCTTCGCCAGATCAGCGAGAACGTCGTGCGCCGCGCCGTCCTTCGTCATGTCTGCGCCGAACTGATAGAAGTCGCCGAACATCCCGTTCATGCCGGCAGTCGCGCGGTAGCCCATGTCCTTGACGGCATCCGCGAGCGATCCGGAGTCCGCGACCTCGCGGAGCCCCGACACGGCATCGTCAAAAAGCTTCATGTTCTCGGCATCCGCGACCTGATCCCGGCCCCCGAGCAGGAGCACGTTTCGAACCCGCTCGCCCCGGTTCTTCCCGGGAATCTTGCCGCCCGAGAGAATGGCGGCATTCTCCGCGTCCTGCATGGCCTGCTGTCGAGCCTGCGCCGCCGTGCTGAAGTTCTCGGGCTTGAACGCTTCGGGAGAGTTCGGCACCACGCCGCCCGGAGCCAGTTCTGCCGGAGAAGCCGTTGCGGTAGAGCGCAGCAGACCGGCCACCTCTTCGGGAGATGCAAACGCCGTCCCGCGCCCGGGGACGTCGCCGCCAGTGCCGCTAATCATCCGCAGCGCCGCCTCCTGAGCGTCTCGCGGCAGGAAGGCCCCGGCCGCCGCTTCTCCGAATCGCCCGTCGCTGGGGGCGGCAGAGACAACGCCGGGGGCCTGAGGCGCGGCCTGAACCGGAGCAGGTGCTGCAGTTTGCGCCGGCGCTTCGGGCGCGGTCGCTTCAGGGATCGAGTCCGGGAATGCCGGAACCCGGCCGACCGTTTCGGTCGATACGCCGCGAAGGGCGCGGAGCACGGCATCCTGCGCATTCTTCGGCCTGAGCATTTTATCTATCGCCGCCGCGAAATCCCGGAGCCTGGCATCCGCCCGCTCGATTGAGCCATGCACCTGATCCGAAGACGGCACGGCCGGAGTCAGGGCCCGGGCAGCACGCAGCGCGGCCTCTTGCGCATTCCGAGGAGCGAAGAGGTTGTCGAAGGCCGAAGGATCCGAAGGTGGATCTGCCGGGAGCGTCGCCGGGTTGATCCGCGTTCCGATAGCGAGCGCCGCCGGGATATCCGGATAAGCCGCCCGCCCTTTTCCGCGTCCGGGTTCAACAGGGAGCCGGGCCCGGCCAGTGCCGGCACGAATAAGCCGGAGCGCCTCATCTTCGGCCGTCTTGGGAGCGAAGAGATCCGCGAGGAGATTCTCGATTTCAGTTGCTGCCATGGTTACCTCATGAACGGAAGAGCCGAAGCCGCGGCCTGACGGTCGCCGCGCATTCCCGCCATCACGGACGCGACCACGCGCCGCTTCTCTTTGTCCGGGAGCGCGTTAAACGCCCTGTTGTTTGCGAGCTTTTCCGCCGCCGCCTTGAACTGCGGGGTGGACGTGGTGTGGACATCTACCGCGTCGCGCGGCTTGATATAGGCCGAAATGTCTGGGGGCCTTCTGGGGCCCGGCCCGCCGCCCGCCGCCTGAGCGCCGGAAAGCGCACGGGCCACGGGAGACGATCCGGCCGGAGCCCCAGGGGAGGGAGACCGAGCTGGGGCCGGAGCCCCGCCGCCCCTCACTGCCTGAGCGAAAGCCTCCAGTCCAGCGTCGCCATCTTTCAGATAAACTGCCGCCGCGTTCTTTTCTGCCGGAATCCCGAGCGAGCGAGTCTTTGCGACGAAGTCGAGCATTGCCGGCTTGTCGAGCTCAGTCATCCCGAAGTCGTTTGTCTTTCCGAAGTAGAGCCGCAGCTCCTGCGGAGACATGGCAATCCCACCCGCCGCACCACCAGCGCCGCCACGGCCCCCGCCGGAGCCAGAGGATGCCGCCGGCATCTTCGTCCCGTGCGCCCTTTCGTAGCCAAGCTCGACCCCATCGAGCGCCGCCCGGACACGGCTAGCCGCAGCCGCTGCGTTGCTGGCCGCCGCCTTGCCCCGCTGCACGCTGTTGAAGAGCTTGTTGGCCTCAGCGTTCCCGACAGTCTGCGCCCCCGTGAGCTGATCAACGGAAAGCCCCGTATTCCCCACGGGCCTGAACTGATCGAAGGGATCGCCCTTGTAGCCCAAATTTCGGACATTGATATCCTGCGGCTTGAGCGCCTGCCCCGTCACGGGATCGACCCCGGTCAGCGCCCCCACCCGGTTGATCACCCCAGCCTGCGCCAACGGAGACCTGAAGCCATAGTCGCCCGTCGCCGTGTTGAAGGCGCTCCCGAGAATCCCCCGGCCCTGCTCGAACGGCGTGTACGCTTTGTTGCCGCTCAGCACGCTGAGACGGTTGAAAGCGTCCAATGCGAGCTCAGGATCCGAAGCCGCCTTGTTGATGAGGTCGAGCCTTTGCTTATCCAGTGCCGCTCTCGAGTCGAGTTTGCGCTGCTGGGCCATCTGCGCCTGCGCCTTGAACGCCTGCGCCAGCTGCGAGACCTCCCCCTTTTGCCTCAGCATTTCAAGCTGTGCCGGCATGGTGGCAACACCTTTGAGAGCGTTAACCAGAGAAGCCGCGCCGTTCGCCGTCATGGAGAATCTCATAAGTCACCCCCGCCTCGAAAGGCCGCTATAGCCCTGCATCCCGCCGCTCAAATTCGTGAGCAGCGGGGAGGCGTAGCGAGCGCCGGCACGAAGCCCAGTCATGAATCCGGAGCCAAGGGTGCTAGTCGGGAGCGTCGATCCAGCGCCCGCAACAAGCCCCGAGTTAACGCCGTTGTGCGCCGCCGCAGTCGTGAGTCCGGTTCCGGCCGAAGAGCCGCCGGCCGCCGCAGAGGAGCCCGCAGCGGCACCGCCTGCCGCCGCCCCGGCCGCGCCGTAGGTCGCGAGCGCCGTGCCGAGAATCTGGAGCCCGTCGCCGAGGTTGTTCCACCCGTTGCGGCCGTTCGCTGTCGCCTGCACCTGCATGAGCCCCAGGGTGTTGTCCATGTTGTTGAACTTGTTCATCTGGGCGATGCGCTGCTGCGCTTTCGCAAGATCGAACCCCTCATTCATGCGGAGCCTCGAGGCTGAATTGACCCGGCCTATGAGCGAGGCGAGATCCCGGACATCCTGCAAGCTCTGCGCATCCTGCCGCGCCTTCGCCGACTTGTAGTCGTCCGAGACGTTGCCCTCAACCGCCTGACCCTCCGACCTTTCCGATTGAGACGCCAGCACTGGCTGCTCGTACCGGGTCGCGAGCTCGCCCGCAATCTCTGCCGTCCGATCCTGCCGCGCCTGATCCCTGTACTGGTCAGCCGCCTTCAGAATCTCGTCGTTGATGTCTTCACCCTGTTTTCTCTGCTGCATGAGCAGTTGGTCGGCCTGCCCCTGCGCCTTGCTGGCCTGCCGCGCCTGCCCGTACTGATTCGCCGCCGCGCCCGCCACGAGCGCGACTATGCCCGCGATTACCAGGTCGTCTACACCGAATGCCATGTCTCCCCCTTAGGAACCCTGATAGTTCCCGTTGCGCACATTGAGCGACCCGTTGCCGTACGCGTTTTTGTAGAGGTTCGAAAGCAGCGCAGAGTTGCCCGCCATGTTCGCGGCCTGCGCTCGAGTGAGGTAGGCGTTGGAGAGATCGCCGAAAAGATCGCCAATCTGAGAAGCCGCCTTGTCGGCTGCCGCGTTCTGGAGATTGGTCGAGAGCTGATTCGTCGCCATCGTCGCGACCGAAGTCGGATCCTGGCCGGAGTTGGCGAGCGAGAGCAGGTTCTGCCGCGTCTGTTCGTCGCTTGTGCGCAGCGATGCCGCAGAGTTGTCGGCCATGCCCTGCGCATTCAACAGGCCCTGATTCGTGCGTCGATTGAGCTCGGCGTTGGAGTCAATGTCGGCAGAACCGCCAAGAAGGCCGGATTGCGCAAGACCAAAGCGGTTAGCGCGTTCTGCCGCCGCCGCCTGCCGGTTCACCTCATCCGCGTTCAGCTTGTAGACCGCGTCGCGCTGCTGCTGATACGCCGAGTCGCGGGCGCTGTTGTCAAAGATGCGGTTCACTTCGGCCGTCGCCTGGGCGATCCTTTCCTTGAGCAGCCGGTCCTGTTCTCTCTGGTAGTTGACGGCCGCGTTACTGCCGCCCTTGTAGTGCCTCGACGGCGTAGCCTCGAGAGCCGGCCCTCCGAAAAAGTCCGAAGTGTCCCGGTTAAGATCCTCAATCGTGTACATCACTTTCTCCCAGTTCGCACTGAACCACCCTATAAAGGGGCTTCCAGTCCCCCGTCATCCCTAGGAGTCGCTCCATCCCCGGGGAGCACTGAGCGACGAAAGCGTCCACCCCGGCCGCCCGGAGAAACGCCAGAATCTGCGGCTTGTACCGCTTCCAGTTCTTGGAAAGATCACGCCCGCCGATTGCCTCGAGTTCCGCGCACAGCTTCCCGGACGGCCACAGGTACAGAAGAACCACGGAAGCCAGCACCACGGCCCCGTCTTCTTCGGCGCAGAACGCCACGGCCCGGCCGGCCTCGATCTCTTCGCGCACGTTTTCGGCCGTGAACTCTCCGTGAACGGCCCGCTCGACGCAGCGACGAACCAGCGGCATGACCTGCGACTCATGTTGCCGGAGCCCGGCCGCGTCATGGATAAAAATCAGGTGCCCGGTCACACTTCCCCCTCGTCTTCGTAGTAGAGCGTCAGGGCGTTCAGCTGGAACGGCTTGTCGTCGAAGTTCCGGACGCGGATAGAAATGTCTGTGCCCGAGCACTCGACCGGGATCATGCCGCCCGGCCGGGTATTCCCCGAGACCTTCACCTCAGGCGTGTAGGCGGACGGATCGCGAGGATCCCACCCGACCGAGATCTCGCAGGATCCATCGACAACGGCATCGAGCCCGTAGATATGTTTCAGCGAGCCCGGCCGCTTGAAGTTCAGGTAGGGGAGCGTGATCAGCACCTCGAACTGCTCGCCGTCGTCCGTCGTCGCCTCATCGTCGAGCTTGTAGACCGTGTCGCCCGAACGCAGGTAAAGCGTCTGGCCGAGCTGCGCCACGGCCTCGACCTCAATGCTCAAGAAGTACTCAGACCAAGCCGCAATCTTCGAAGTCTTCGACTGGCTGTAGACGTACAGGTGATTCCCGAAGCAGCAGACATACTGCCCCGTGCCGTAGAAGTAGAACGCACGCGGCACCGTGCCAGCCGGCATTGTGCGCAGTGTCTGCCGGACGAGCGAGTCAATCGGCGAACCCACGTCCACGTCAGTCAGCGAATCCAGATAGACCTGCTGGGCGATGCTGCGGAAACCGTAGTCGGAGAGGAAGTATGTTTCCCCCGACACGCCAACCACAGTGCGCGGGTAGGCCGTGCCCACGTTGTCGACGCGGTCGCTCAGGCTCATCGCCGAAGGATCCGCGTTCACAGTCCAGACCTGCGCCCCGTCGCGGCTGAGCGCCACGAGGTAGGTTCGATAAAGGGCGAGCGCGTTCGTCTCTCTGTCTCCCCTGGCGTTCAAGCCCGTAGGCAGGAAGCCGGCATCCTCAGCTGTCGTCCAGTCGGTGCATTTGCCTGTGGCCGAGTAGCGCACAGTCTGCCCATCTGAGGAGACTGCGAAGATTTTTGAGGCGGCCTTAACCACCGCTTTTGTGTGCGGACAGTTCGAGTCCGAGATCGCGGTTTTAAGCCCGCCGTTCAGGTAGTGGTGCTTTATCGTCCCATCTGCGTACTCAATCGCCACATAGAGATAGCCGTTGAA
>ERZ808240.2589-NODE-2589-length-19315-cov-7.330374_pt1 | contig 19315 bp, 13 predicted proteins | sample MGYA00521084_ERZ808240 | MGnify/ENA primary metagenome ERZ808240 (study PRJEB31516, sample SAMN03275571) | gut metagenome | biome: mammalia-associated habitat; material: feces | host: Papio cynocephalus | place: Kenya | collected 2012-08-06 ...
GATTTGGATGGACAACGTGCGCCCGCTTTCATAAAACCAAAGGGGCCGAGGCCGTCAAAGCCCCGGACCCCTGTACCATGCATCCGTCAGTGATCTGCTACTTCAAGATCCAGTTGTCGTAAGAGAGACCGTACTTCGCGTACTTGTCGCACAGCTCCTTGACGGTGCCGTCCTCGTACAGTTCCTCGAGGGACTCGTTGACCGCGGCAGCGCTCTTCTTGTCGCCCTTCTTGAAGCCGACGGCGTAGTGCTCGGACGACAGCGGCTTCTTGAGCTGCGTGTAGGCATCGGGCTTTGCGGCGAGCTGGTACTGAGCGATGGAGAGGTCGCAGGCAACGGCGTCGACGGCACCGGATTCGAGCTGCATGAAAGCCGTGTTGTAGTCGCCGATGGTGTCGAGTGTGGCGAATGTGGCGGCCAGATCCTTCTGGTCGCCCTCGAGCACGTCCTGGGCGGCCGAGTCGGTCTGGGTGATGACCGTCTTACCCGAAAGATCGTCCCAGTCGGCGATGCCGGCGTCCTTCTTGACCACGAGCACCTGCTCGTTGAGCATGTACGGCTTGGAGAAGGTGTACTGCTTCTCGCGGCCCTCCTTGGTGAAGCCGTTCCAGATACAGTTGATGGCGCCGGAGTTGAGCAAGGTGTCCTTGGCATCCCAGTCGATAGCCTCGAGCTTGACCTTCCAGCCCTGCTTGTCGGCCACGGCCTTTGCGAGGTCGAGATCGAATCCCGTGAACTCGCCGTCGTCGCCCACGAAGCCATAGGGAGGATAGGACTTGTCGAAGCCGACGATGAGCTTCTTGGTCGCGGCTGCACCCTTCGCCTTGCCGGCAGACGCGGAACCGGCAGCGGAACCGCTGGCGGCATTGTTGGATCCGCAGCCGACGAGGCCGAGTCCGAGCGCAGCGACCGCCGAACCGGCGAACCCGAGGAACTGGCGACGAGAGATATCGGTATTCATGGAAACCCCCTTGAGAGCACTTTACTTAACTAAAGTGTGATGATCGACAGCTGCAAGTCTACACTTTAGTCAAGTAGAGCGCAAGCCAACCCGCCCGGTCCCCAGACGGCCCCGCACATAAGGCCTGCTGCTCTGCAGTCCTGCTCGCACGGAGAGCACATTAAGTGCTCTCCGGCTCGTGCGGAACTCGCGACAGACCTTATGTGCGGGGCCGTCTGGGGACCTGTATCTTTCGCTCTCTCGGATTTCACGGTCTAAGGAGCAGAACGCGGTAGGGCCGGAGGTGCGGGGTCAAGGTCTGTCGCGAGTTCCGCACGCAAAGAAGGCCACTTAATGTGGTCTTCGTCTTGCGCAGGACTGTCCGAGCAGCAGATCTTGACCCCGCACCTCCGGCCCGGACGACTACTCGCTCCTGAGTGCCGTGACCGGGTCCTTCTTGGCTGCGAGGCGACTGGGGATCAGGCCGCCGATCAGGGTCAGCAGCACGCTGATGAACACGAGCGCGATGCCCGGCCCCACGGGGACCGCGGCCAGGTTCGCCACGCCGGCCACCTTCTCGATCACCATGTTGATAGGGATATCGAGCAGCGCCGTGATGCCGACACCCAGAAGGCCCGCCACCAAGCCGATGATGAACGTCTCGGCCGTGAACACGCGGCTCACGTCACGCTTGCTCGCGCCGATGGAGCGCAGGATGCCGATCTCCTTGGTGCGCTCGAGCACGCTGATGTAGGTGATGATGCCGATCATGATCGAGCTCACCACCAGCGAGATCGCCACGAAAGCCACCAGGATGTACGTGATGGCGTTCACGATGTCTGTTACGCTCGACATCATCGTCCCCACGATATCGGTGTAGTGGATCTCCTTCTCATCCTCGCCCTTGGCCTTCACATGGTCGTTATGGGCGCTGATGATGTCGTCGATCTGCTCCTTGGCCTTGAAATCCTTGGGATAGATGTTCACGGCGTACGGCTCGTCGAGGTCGGCAACGCCGAGCTTGTCCAGGTTACCGTCGTAGCTGGCGTTATCGGTGGAGTTCGCCATCTGCTTCTGGAAGGCGCGGACGATCTCGTCGTCGCTCATCCCCTGCGCTTGCATGCCCTGGATGTATTGCTGCATGGTCGCCGCCTGCTGGGCGGGCATCTTGGCGACCAGCGCGTTCAGCCCGTCCATGGTCAGCTTGTCGCTCGTGCTGGTGAACGGCATGCCGCTGAATATGTCGGTATCGGGCGAATCCTTCTGCGCCGCGACCACCGCGCTGTCGTCGACCTCCTTGATCATGTGCTCCATGAGTTCCGGCGTGTAGAGGACGGCACCCCAGTTGGTCCCCTTGTTGTCCTCGCTCGGACGCACGATGCCGACGATCTTGACCGTCTCGGCCCCCTCGACGGCGCTCTTCATATACGCGTCGTCATCGGACATATCGGACCAGACGCCGCCCTGTTCCCGGTACTTGGCGGTCTCGGGCATCACCTTGAACGTCAACCCCATGAGCTCGTCGTAGGTATAGCTGTGCTTCTTGGTTTTCTGGACCTCTTTGCCGGCGACGACGTCGCTCATCATGCCCTTGAGGTCGGTCTGGTCGAGCAGCCCCAGCGCATAGAGGGTGTAGTCGCTGATGCGGTCGTTCTTGTCCACGTAGACCACGGCTTCGTTCCAGGCCCGCGGCATACGCCCGGCAACCATGTCGTAGTCATTCTTCCAAGTCTTCTTGTTGGGCAGCAGCTGCGTCCACACGTCGTAGCTCCCCGTCCCCGACGAGCTCATGCTGCTCATCATCTCGGTCTGCGTGGATCCGCTCGTCGAGATGCCGAGAGCATCGAGCACCGTCTCGGGATTCACCTGCACCACGCCGTCGGAGGTATCGCTCTTGTAGATATCGAGCGGCGTCTTATAGGAATACTGGATATCGCGCGCAAGGCTCTTGAGCCCGCTCGGGTTGGACTCGACCCATTTCTTCACGGATCGCATGTCGTTCTTGTCCGCTCCGCCCGCCATGGTCGTGACCATGTCGTTGATCAGGTTCTTCGACTCGACCTTGCCGGACCTGTTCGCCTTGTGAACGTCGGAGCTCTTACCCGTCATGGCGCTCATCATGCCCGAGATGTCCACGCTCGTCTCCTGGATAGTGAGCGGGTACTCGCCCATCGTGGATTCCTCTGTGCGGGCGATGTATTGCTGCGCGCCGTCAGATAGCGACAAGATCAGCGCGATACCGATGATGCCGATGGATCCGGCGAACGCCGTGAGCAGTGTGCGACCCTTCTTGGTCATGAGGTTGTTGAACGACAGGGCGATGGCGCTCGCGTAGCTCATCGAGCGCTTGCCCTTCTTGGCGTCCGCCTGCGCATGGGCTTCGACGGCGGCCTCGTCGAGCTCGGCGTCGGCACCCTCGCACGGTGCGCTGTCGTCGGTCAGCACACCGTCTTTGATGCGCACGATGCGGTCGGAATATTCCTCCGCCAGCTGCGGGTTGTGCGTCACCATGATCACGAGGCGGTCGCGGCTGAGTTCCTTCAGGATGTCCATGACCTCGACGGACGTCTGCGTGTCGAGGGCACCCGTGGGCTCGTCGGCCAGGATGATCTCGGGGTCGTTGACGATAGCGCGGGCTATGGCAACGCGCTGCATCTGCCCGCCGGAGAGCTGGTTGGGCTTCTTGTTCAGATGGTCGCCCAGCCCGACACGCCTGAGCGCCTCCTCGGCGCGGGCGCGGCGCTCGGCTTTCGGCGCGCCGGAAAGCAGCAACGCCATCTCGACGTTGGAAACGACGCTCTGATGCGGGATGAGGTTGTAGCTCTGGAACACGAAGCCCACGCTATGGTTGCGGTAGGTGTCCCAGTCCTTGTCGCCATAGCTCTTGGTCGAGCGCCCGTTGATGATAAGGTCGCCCGAGGTGTACTGGTCGAGGCCGCCGATGATGTTGAGCAACGTGGTCTTGCCGCACCCCGACTGACCGAGAATGCTTACGAACTCCTGGTCGCGAAAGGTGACCGACACGCCTTTGAGCGCCCGGACCACCGTATCGCCCGCAGGGTAGTCCTTGATGATGTCCTTCAGTTCAAGCACGCGGTTCCCTTCGATGCTTTCTAGTAGAAATCAATGGCTCCATACTACCCGTTTTCGACGCACGCATGACGAAGCGACCCTATTTGCCTCCGAAATCACCCATGCGCCGACGCCCCGAAAAGCGCATGTGATGGGTTCCGTCTGACGGACGGCAAGTCGGCCTCAAGCGCGCGGTACACTATTCCAGAATGTTCACCAGCACCCACGGAGCACCATATGGCAGAGTCGCGCGCAGAGCGCCGGGCACGTCGCGCCCAAGCGGAAGCGGCGGGGGTCGCCCTCGAGCAGCAAAAACCGAAAAAGGCGAAGAAGCGGAAGGCCTCGGCGAAGAAGCCCGCACACACCGTCAAGCATCGCGAAACCGCTGGTGAAAAACCTGCTGACACAGCCGGCAAACCGTCCCCCAAGCGCCGCGACATCGACGGCCCCTGCCCCGTCATGCACGAATGCGGCGGCTGCACCACATTGAACCGCCCCTATAAAAAGCAGCTTGCAACCAAGCAGGCCGCCATGGAAGAGCTTTTCGCGCCTCTACTCAACCGCGAGGGTATCGAGCTCGATCCGATCCGCGGCATGGGCGCTACCTATGGCGATCCCGGCAAATATCCCAGTCCCCGCGGATTCCGCCACAAGGCGGCGACGCCTTTCGCTCCCGGTAAAAACAAGACCGTGCGCTGCGGGTTCTACGCACGAGGGACGCATCAGATCGTCTCCGTGCCCGCATGCGTCGTCGAGGCCCCGGGCTGCCGCACCATCCTCAACGGCATCGCCGCGGCGGCGGAGCGCTTCGGCATCGCCGCATACAACGAGGACAAGCATTTGGGTCTGCTGCGCTATGCCGTCCTTCGCTGCGGCTGGCACACGGATGAGATCATGGTCACCCTTGTGACGGCACAGCGCGACCTCCCGCACGCGCAGGAGTTCTTCGACGCCGTCGCCGCACTCGATCCGCGCATCGTGACCGTGGCGCATAACATCAACGGCCGCGTCGGCAACGCCATCTTGGGAGACGAGACCGCAATCGTCCGCGGCAAGGACTGCATGAGGGACCGCCTGCTCGCGTGCGAGTTTGACATCTCCCCCACCGCGTTCTACCAGACGAACCCGGAGCAGACAGAGCTTCTCTATCAGCTGGCCATCGACGGCATGGAGCTCCACCAGGGCGACGTGCTCATGGATGCGTACTGCGGCAGCGGCACCATCGGGCTTTGCGCCGCCAAGGACGCCGAAGCACGCGGTGCCCGGATTATGCTGCTCGGAGTCGAACGCAACCCCGCCGGCGTCACCGACGCCCGCCGCAACGCGGAACTCAACGGCCTCACGCGCACCGCATGGTTCATGGCCGACGATGCGACCGACTACATCCTGGACGCCGCGGACAATGGGGAGCGTGTCGACGTGCTTTCCATCGATCCACCGCGCGCGGGTTCGACGCCCGAGTTCCTCGAGGCGGCCTGCTCGCTCAAACCGCGCCGCATCGTCTATATCAGCTGCAACCCCGTCACGCAGGAGCGCGACCTTCACCAGCTTCTCGACGGCGGCTATCGCCTTGTCAGGCTCACACCGGTCGACATGTTCCCGCATACCGACCACGTCGAAACGGTAGCCGTACTCGAGCGACGGGCATCTCTCCAAAAAGCTCTCTAAAGCTCTCTAATCTTCGAGAGTTTTCGAGAGAAGCCTTATATTGCCTGGTATAACTCTCGAACCTTCTCTCGAACCGTTATACGATCTTCAAGAGAAGGTTCGAGAGTAACTAGCAAGGGGGACCTGTTCACGCAAGCGAACAGGTCCCCCTCAAGCGTTCAACGGCATTCAGCTCGACAGCTACAGCAGTCCGATCAGATTGCAAACGCCGGCTGCCGCCATCTCGGTCAGCAGGGTCCGGCGGTCGCGGCTCATGATGAGCTCCTGCGGGAAGTGGATCTCCTCGAGCATCGCCGTGACGTTGTCGAACCGACCGACCGCAGGGGCGATGTGCGCATCCGTCGAGATCGTGATACCCACGCCCAACTCGGCGCAGCGCTCGGCGATCTTGCGGCACGAAGCATGGCAGGGGTGGTCGGCAGGCGCATCGAGGCTATGGTTGTTGATCTCGATGAGCTTGTGCTTTTCCTTGGCGGCCAGCAGCACCTCGTCGATCTCATACGCCACACCCGCGCGGCCGGTATGCCCCAGCACGAACACCTTGGGGTTCTCGAGCGCCCCCAAGTACATCTCGGTCCCCTGCGCGACCGTAGCGCCGGCGGCGAAATCCTTGTTGTGGACGCTCGCCACCAGATAATCGAGCGAACGGGTGACGCGCGAGAACAAGTCGATCGGATGCTCCAGGGGACTGCCCGTAATATCACAGGAAACCTCGATATCCTGGCCGAACAGGTCGCCCTTGAGCGAGACGATATCGGCCTCGGCGCCGCGCAGCACCGTCACGCCATCCCATTCACGCGGCCAGATGACCTGGTTCAGGAAGAACTGAAAATTGCGGATATCCTGCACGGGAGCGAGCATGGAGCTGAAGTGGTCGGCGGAACCGAGGACCTCGAGCCCGGCCGCCCGCGCCGCCGCGACGTTCTCGCCCAGCGTGGAGTACGCATGCCCCGTGTACAGCGTATGCGTGTGGATATCGCACCCGATCCGATACGCCATTAGCGGTACTCCTCCGCAAGCTTCTTCCAGGCCGGCAGCGAGTTCACGATGGTCTCGTGGCTCACGCAGTAGCCCAGGCGGAACCAGCCCTTCACGCCGAAGCTGTCGGACGGAACAGCGAGCAGCTCGTACTTCTTGGCGCGCTCGCAGAAGGCGTTCGCATCGGGCTCGAGTGCCTTGACCCACAGGTAGAAGGCGCCATCGGGCTCCACGTAGGTGTAACCGTACTCGGAAAGGGCGTCGGTCAGGGTCGTGCGGTTGCGGGCATAGGCGTCAACGTCGCTCGGCTCATCGATGCAGTCGATGATCACGCGCTGGAACAGCGCCGGGGCGCACACGAAGCCGAGGGTACGAGCCGAGCCGGCGATGGCCGGCATCACGCGGGCCGCCAGCGGCATAGTGTCGGGCACCAGCACCCAGCCCACGCGTTCACCCGGCAGCGAGAGCGACTTGGAGTACGAGTAGCACACGATGGTGTTCCGGTAGATCGCCGGCACCCAGGGCACCTCGGCACCGTAGACGATCTCGCGGTACGGCTCGTCGGAAATCAGGAAGATCGGATTGTCGTCGGAGCGGGATGCACTTACCTCATCGAGCACGTCAGCCAGGGCCTCGAGCGTCTCGCGCGTGTAGACGGCACCTGTGGGGTTGTTGGGCGAGTCGATGATGACCGCGACGGTCTTGTCGGTGATGGCGGCGCGCACGGCCTCGGCGTCGACCTGGAACGTCTGCTGGTCGGCGAGGACCTCGACGCAGGTGCAGCCGGCCTTCTCGATCCACACGCGGTACTCGGGAAAGTACGGTGCGATGACGATGACCTCGTCACCGGGGTTGGTGATGGCGTTCAGCGTGCAGGTGAGCGACGCGGCGGCACCGACGGTCATGAACACGTCCTTGCCCTCGTAGCTCGTGCCGAAGCGGCGATTGAGCGACGCGGCCACGGCGGCGCGGCACTCCGGCAGGCCCGGTGCCGGCGTATAGCCGTGAAGCTGATCGCTCGGCAGCTCGAGCGACTTGGCGATGGAAGCGGCCACGCTCGCCGGAGCGGGAACGCTCGGGTTGCCCAGGCTGAAGTCGAAGACGTTCTCGGCACCGATCTGCGCCTTGCGCTCAAGACCGTACGAGAAGATCTCGCGGATGATCGAGCTTTCCGCACCACGGGCATACATGGTTTCGTTGATCATATCGACCTCTTTTCCGCCGCGCGCACGCGACCCTCAGTTGCATGCCGCCTATTGTACGCGCATTCCCCTCCCCCGAAATGGGAACAGGTCCCGCATTGAGACTTGTTACCGAAAGGCCCGCCCGGCAATCCGACCCATGGAAAAGCCCGCCACCCTTGCGGGCAACGGGCTTGAAGATACATATCGGCCTGAAGCGTACCGACCGAAAGCCTATCTCAGGGTCGAGATCACTCATCACCGTCCGGCTTCGCACCGTCGTCGGGATCGGTACCGCCATCGGCATCTGCACCGTCATCGCGCATGGCGGCCTCGGCAAAGGCGGCGGCGTCGGCGGCGAGCTCCTCCTCACTCATGCGGGGCTTCTTGGAAGCCTTGCCACCCTGGGAGGGCTTTGCCGCCTCGCGCTCCAGGTAGCTGTCCCACTCGTTGTCGAGCAGGGCCTCCACAGCCTCGCCCTCGACGGTCTCACGCTCCAGGAGCACCTTGGCCATGAGGTCGAGCTGGTCGTGACGCGCCTCGAGGATCTCCGCGGCTCGGGCGTGCGCCTCGCGCATGATGCGCTGCACCTCGACGTCGATGCGGCGTGCCGTCTCCTCGGAGTAGTCCTGGTGGTCGGCATAGTCGCGCCCCAGGAACACCTGGTGCTGCGCCTCGCCGAACACCTGCGTGCCGAGCTCGGTGCTCATGCCCAGGCGCGTGACCATCTCGCGAGCCATCTTGGTGGCACGCTCGAGATCGTTGGAGGCGCCGGACGTGATGTCGTCGCACATGAGCTCCTCGGCCACGCGGCCGCCCAAAAACACGGCGAGCTCGTCGAGCATCTCGTTCTTGGTCTTGAGGAAATGGTCCTCGGCGGGCAGCTGCAGCGTATAGCCGAGCGCCTGACCGCGGCTGACGATCGAGATCTTGTGCACCGGATCGGAGTGCTCCAGGATGTGGCCCACGAGCGCGTGGCCGCTCTCGTGGTAGGCGATCGTGGTGCGCTCGGCCTCGGTCATCACGCGGCCCTTGCGTTGCGGGCCGGCGATAACGCGCTCCATCGACTCCTCGACCTCGTCCATCGAGATGACCGAACGATGGCGGCGAGCCGTGAGCAGGGCGGCCTCATTGAGCAGGTTGGCCAGGTCGGCACCCGTGAACCCGACGGTCAGCTGGGCGAGCTTCTCAAAGCTCACGTCGTCTGCCAGCGGCTTGTTCTTCGCATGCACGCGCAGGATCTGCTCGCGGCCGCGCACATCGGGGCGATCGACCGTGATCTGGCGGTCGAAGCGACCGGGACGCAGCAGGGCCGGGTCGAGGATGTCGGGACGGTTGGTCGCGGCGAGCAGGATCACCGACTCGCTCTCCTCGAAGCCGTCCATCTCGACCAACAGCTGGTTCAGGGTCTGCTCGCGCTCGTCGTGACCGCCGCCCAGGCCGGCACCGCGCTGGCGGCCGACGGCGTCGATCTCATCGATGAAGATGATGGAGGGGCTCTGCGCCTTGGCTTCCTTGAACAGGTCGCGCACGCGGGATGCGCCCACGCCCACGAACATCTCGACGAAGTCCGAGCCGGAGATGCTGAAGAACGGCACGCCCGCCTCGCCGGCGACGGCCTTGGCGAGCAGGGTCTTACCGGTACCCGGAGGGCCCACAAGAAGGCAGCCGCGCGGGATCTTGGCGCCGAGTTTGCGGTAGCGCTCGGGCTCGGTCAGGAAGTCGCGGATCTCCTCGAGCTCCTCGACGGCCTCATCGATACCCGCGACGTCGGAAAACTTGACCTTGGGGCGCGTGGCCTCGTTGGTCTTAGCGTTGGTCTTGCCGAACTGCATGGTCTTGCTGTTGGCACCCATCATCTGGCGCATGAAGTAGAACATGATGAGCACGAGCACCAGCGTGGGCAGCACCGTCATGGCGAGGTCGCCCCAGAAGTCGGGGTCGTTGTTGTTGACGATGTAGGTGGTCTTGGGGTGCTTGGCCATAAGCTCGGCTAGCGAATCGGAGCCCGCGTACGTGGACGTGAAGCTCTTGAGGCGGGAGGACTTGCCGCGGTCGTCCTTGCTGACCCAGTACTTGCCCTCGATGCTGCCGTCGGCCACGGTGTAGGTCATGGTCTGCACGCGGTTCTCGGTCACGGCGGTCACCATCTGGCTCGTGGCGAGCTTGGTGCTGGTAGCGGACTTGCCGAAGCCGGAGCCGAGGTTGAAGAAGAGGTACGCCATGAGCGCGCAGGCTATGACGAAGTAGATCCACGACATGCGGCCCGGACGGCGCGGTCCCCGGGGATCGCGCGACATGTTGCCGCCGAACGGGTCGAACGGGTTGCGGTTGCCGCCGTCGCCCTTGTTAGAGCCATCGCCCTCCGCGAGGAGAGCGATGGAATCCGAATCGATAGCGTTGTCGATATGTTGCGTCATCCTACGAGTAAACCTCCGGCTTGAGAACGCCCAGATACGGGAGGTTGCGGTAGCGCTCGGCATAGTCGAGGCCGTAACCGACCACAAAGGCATCGGGGACATGGGAGCCCACGTACTTGGGCGTGACGGCGGACGTGCGACCCTCGACGTCCTTCCACAGGAAGGCTGCGACCTCCAGGGACGCGGGCCCGCGGCTGCTCAGGTTCTTCATGAGGTAGTTGAGCGTGAGGCCGGAATCGAGGATGTCCTCGACGATCAGCACGTCGCGGCCCTTGATATCGATATCGAGGTCCTTGATGATGCGAACGGTACCGGAGGAAACGACGCCGTCACCATAGCTCGAGACGGCCATGAAGTCGATATTGACCGGCAGGTCGATCTGGCGCATGACGTCGCCCATGAACACCACGGCACCGCGCAGCACGGCGATGAGGACCAGGTCCTTGCCCTTGTAGTCATGGGTGATCTCCTCGCCCATACGGGCGACGATCGACGCGATCTCGTCTTTATCCAGAAGAACCTTCTCGATATCCGGATGCTGAGAATTCATTGCAGCCCTTTCTGTCGTCTGCATCTGCTGTTGCACCATACCGCAGCCACGCATGTAAAGAAAGCGTAACCCACAGTAAGCTAAGTATTTTACCAGCCACAGGGGCTCATCGCCGCGCAGGCGACCAAATGCGCGGAATCAGCGCTCGCCGGCGGGACGCATGACCAGCTTGAGGGCCACGCGCGTCTGTGCCGTGCACTTGAAGCGGTCGTCCACGCGCACGCCGGCGAGCCATACCACGGCTCCGCCCGGGGACGTGCGTACCACCGGCACCGCCGGGCGCTCGGCAACCGGGATCTGCGCCTCGTTCAGGATATCCGAGACCTTCTTGGTGCGGCCGTGCATACCGAGCGGGCACATCACGTCGCCGGCGACCGGGGCGTCGACCCACAGCCGGGCCGAACGCGCCTCCGCCGGAACCGCCGAGCCGCTCTCCTTGAGGCGCATCACGTCGCGCTCGGCGTACCCCAAAGACGCCACGTCCACGTAGACGGTATGGACGCCCGGCTCATCGGACACGGCGGCCGCGCGGGCCATGTCGGCGGCGTCGGTGCCGGCGGGAACGTATTCGAGCGCGGCCTCGAGCACGCGCCCGCCGCTCACGGCAAGGCTTCCCGGCACGCGCAGCCATGCCGCGCACATGCGCTCGCGCGTCATCGGGGTCCTGAAGGCCACGGTCCCGAACTCAACGCGCGCGTCGATGCCTGCCGGCAGGGTGCACGATCCCGCTCCCTCGGCGACGCAGGAAAGCACCGCCTCGACATGGCGCATCTCGAGCCGTGCTTCCGGATCGAGCCGCTTCACGGCAAGGCGGACCATGCGGCGCGCGATGGCGACCTCGGCCGCACCCAGGCGCTTCGCGTCGAGCACGATCAGCCCGTGCTCCTCGCGCCGGACGCACGTACGGAGCGCCTGCGAGGCCAGCTGGGACATGAAGGCGTCCTCGTCGCCCATGATCTCGCAGGCCGCGCTCACGGTGCGAGCCACGTTGTCGTTGCGCTCGCGCACGAGGGGGATCACGCAGTGGCGCACGAAGTTGCGCAGGTAGGTCGTGTCGCGGTTCGACGCGTCCTCGCGCCACGGCTGCCCCGCCACCTCAAGGTACCGGGTGAGGTCGGCATGGGTCATGTCGATAAGCGGGCGCACGATGATGTTGCGTCGGCGCGGGATGCTCGAGAGCCCCGCAGGGCCGGACCCTTTGATGGCGTTCATGAAGAACGTCTCGGCGCGGTCGCTCGCCGTATGGGCGGTGCAGATGCGTGCCGCAGACCGCGGCGTCCCCATCTGCTGCGAGAGCTCGTGCACGTACCGCCGTGCGGCGGCATAGCGCACGTCGCGCGCCGCGGCCTCAAGGTTCCTGCCGCCCAGGTTCTCGAAGCTCGCATGTTCCACGCACAGCGGCAGACCGTAGCGCTCGCACAGGTCGCGGACGAACGCCTCGTCGCCATCGGACGCGCTCCCGCGCAGATGATGGTTCACGTGCAGCACGTGCAGCCGCTCGCGGGCGATGCGCGCCGTGCCGCGCCCGTCCAAGATGTCGAGCTTTGACGTGCATGCCATGAGGAGCAGCGCGGTGGAGTCCGCACCTCCTGATACCATGAGCACCACCGGAGCGGCCGATGCCCGCGCCTCGTCCGTCACCGCGCCCGCGGCCGATCCTGCCTGTCGTCTGTAGTGCTGTGATACCGTCGGCATCGATGACCTCCTATGATCTGCACACATCGTACCCGATGGGACGTTTATGGAACCAATGCATCTGCATATCCTCGGCAGCGGCTCGAAAGGCAACTGCGCCCTGGTGGAAGGACCGCAGGGCCTCATCATGATCGACGACGGCTTCTCCCGCCGCGAGGTGCTCAAGCGCATGGCGGAGCTGGGGCTCGACGCCGCGGACGTACACGGGCTCGTACTCACCCATGAACACTCCGACCACGTGAGCGGCATCTCCGTCTGGTGCCGCCGCTGGGAGGGCCCGCTTTTCGCGAGCACCGGCACCCCGGGCGAGCGCAAGTACCTGAGCTGCCTGCCGTTCGAGGAGGTCGACCCGGGCGATTCGTTCGAGGTTGCCGGTGTGCGCGTGGACACGTTCCCCACCTCGCACGACGTAGTGAACCCCATGGGTTTCCGCTTCAGCTGCGCGGGCGACACCATCGCCTACGCCACCGACACCGGCACGCTGGGCGAGCAGGCACTCGAGCTGCTGCGCGACGCGCGCATCCTGGCATTGGAAAGCAACCACGACATCCCGATGCTCCGCACCGGCTCCTACCCTCGCTATCTGCAGGACCGCATCGCGTCGGACACGGGACACCTCTCCAACGAGCAGGCTTCGAAGGCCGCCAGCGTGCTCGTGACCGACCGCACCGAACAGCTCGTCGCCATGCACATCTCGCAGGAGAACAACCGCCCGAGCCTCGCCGTGCGCGGGTTCGCCGAAGCGCTCGGGGCCACGCTCGACAACGAGCTCGGGTCCTCGGCCACGCTCGAGCGGGACCACGGCCCCGCGCTCCACATACGGGCAGCCGGTCAGAACCGCCCGATCAGTATCCTCTAGATCGACGTGGGGCCGACGGAAACCGGGGCGAGCCGGGTGCTGTGTGGCGCGTGAACGGCTATTCAGTCGCCTGAAGCTTGTGCTCGGCCGAGTTCTCGGCCTTCTCCTCTTCGAGCTTGTTCTGGGTGATCGCCGGATCGTCGATCAGCGACGAAACCGAGTTCACCTGCTTTTGGATGCGGGCGGTGATCTCGTCGTCCATGCTCACGATACGCAGCGACCAATCGAGGTTGTTCGTGTCGCCCTTCGACGGCTTGGTCCACACGAACGAGAGGATCGCGCGCTGCTGCCCACTTGCCGGCAGCATGCCGAAAAACGAACTGTGCTGGATGTTGCCGGAGTCGTCGACATAGGCGTGGACGTTGTAGACGACGCGGTCGATCTTGTCATTGAGCAGGGCGTTCGTCGCCAGCGCCGCGGCCTGGATCTGCCCGTTGGACAGCAGCTCGAGCTCGCTTTTGGACTCGGTATCGACCACGGTCACCTCGACATTGCCCGTGCGCTCGTCCGCCTCGTTGATCGTGAAGCTCTGCGGGAACTGCGTGAAGCCGTTGCCCCACTCGACACCGCCCTCGATGGCCCCCTTCACCGTGTCGTACGTGACGTTCTCGGAAAGGTTCGCCGTGTTCAGGCGGCGCATGACGCCGTAGCCGACCTGCATCCCCACGATGAGCACGATCATGAGCACGACCACGGCGATGGCCGTACGCGTGATCGTGTGACCCACGTTGGAACCCGAGGGGTCGTCGTCCGACAACGGGTCGACGGCGTGCACATGCGCCGCACGCCCCTCATCGGCTAAGCGCTCCTCGAGCTCGGTATCCCCCGCCTCGCGCGCGGCGGCGATCCGACGCTGCTGCTCGGCACGCTTTTTCGCCAGCGAAGGGTCGAGCTTGCCCGAGGCGTCGATCTCGGAGAACAGCTCGGTCACTTCATCCGGTGTCAGGGGATTCTTCTTACGCATAACCAACCGATCGTTTAGCTGAGCTCGTGGGCGCGTTTGCCCTCGAATTGCATTCGATAGTATCGGGCATAGGTGCCGCCGCGGGCAAGCAGCTCCTCATGAGTACCACGTTCCACGATGCGCCCGCGCTCGACCGTCGCGATCTCGTCGGCGTTCTTGATGGTCGAAAGCCGGTGAGCGATCACGATCGTGGTACGGTCCTGTGCCAGGCGTTCCAGCGATTCCTGAACGGCCTCCTCGCTCTCGTTGTCCAGAGCACTCGTCGCCTCATCGAGAATCAGGATCTTGGGGTTCTTGAGGAACACGCGGGCGATGGCGACGCGCTGCTTCTGGCCGCCCGAAAGGCGGCTGCCGCGCTCGCCCACCACGGTATCGTACCCCGCCGGCAGGCTCTCGATGAACTCGTGGATGTTCGCCTTGCGGGCGGCATCGACGATGTCGGCGTCCGAAGCGCCGGGGCGCCCATAGGCGATGTTGTCGCGGATGGTACCATCGAACAGGTACACGTCCTGCTGCACCAGGCCGATCGCCTGGCGAAGGCTCTGCTGCGTGACGTCACGCACGTCCTGCCCGTCGATGGCGATGGATCCGCCCTCGATATCGTAGAAACGCGGCAGCAGCGAGCACGTGGTCGATTTGCCGCCACCCGAGGGACCCACGAGCGCGATCGTCTCGCCCGGTTTGATGGACAGGTCCATATGGTCGATCACGGCACGTCCGGCCCGGTCGGACCCGAGCTCCTCGTCGTCGTAGGAGAACACCACATCGCGGTACTCGATGGCACCAGCTGTGACCTCGAGCGGCTGGGCACCGGGCTTGTCCTGGATATCCGGCATGGTCTGGAGCACCTCGTCCATGCGCTTGAAGCCGGCGATGGCCTTCTGGAACATCTCCGTCGAGTTCACAAGGGTCTCGATCGGCGTGGAGAACAGGCTGATGTACAGCGCGAACGTGGCCATATCCACCGCCGAGAGCTGTCCCTGCGCCACCAGGTAGCCGCCCAGGATGACCACCGTCGCGTACAGCGCGCCGCTCATGAGGCCGTAGGTGGCGGTATACGTTCCCATGGTGCGGTACATCTGCTCCTTGGAGCGGAGGTACTCGTCGTTGGACGCGCGGAACTTGACGCGCTCGGTCTGCTCGTTCGCGAACGACTTGACCACGCGGATGCCCGAGAGCGAATCCTGCAGCTGCGAGTTCACACCCGCGATCTTCTTGCGCTGGTCACTGAAGACCCCGCGCATGTTCAGGTTCTGACGCACCATGATCACCACGAAGACCGCCGTGATGGCCACCATGGCGCCCGCCAGCACCGGCGAGATGGTGAACAGGATGACGAACGCGCCCACGATCTCGATGGTGCAGATGATAAGCCACTCGGGCAGGTGGTGCGCACCCTCGCAGATGTCGAACAGATCGTTGACCACGCGGCTCATCATGTCGCCGGAGTTCACGCGGTCGAAGTAGCTGAAGCAGAACCGCTCATATTGGTCGAATAGGTCCTCGCGCATCTTGGACTCCATGCGCGCGCCCATGATGTGGCCCTGCGCCGACACGAAATAACGGCAGCCGCAGCGCACAGCGTACATGATGACGAGTCCGGCGGCGATAAAGCCGAGCGACTGCATGATGGCAGCCTGCCCCTCAGTGAACAGGCCGCCGGTCAGGCTGCGCAGGATGATGGGGAACGCCAGGTCGATGCCGGCGAGCACCAGGGCGCAGACGGTATCGGCTATGAACAGCCCCATCTGGGGTTTGTAATATGCGATGAATCTCTTAAGCATGCAGTCCTCACGTAACAACTCGCGCATTTGTCCCGGATGAGGCCAGATTTCCCTTTTGAGGCGTGAAATCTGTTCTCATCCGGGACAAATCTCAAGTCAAACGGGAACCTGCTCGCTCATCGTCGGTCAATCAGCTACAGGCGATGCGCCACGGCATCGCAAGCCAGGGCGCCCACGACGGTCTTAGCGTCCTCGATCTTGCCGTCGAGCACGGCGTCGATGAGCTCGGAGAGCGGGACCAGGTCGACGTTGACGAACTCGTCGTCGTCCGGGTCGGGCGCATCGAACTCAAGGTGCGTCGCCAGGTAAATGTGGATCATCTCGTCGCAGAAACCGCACGAGGTGACGATGCTCGTCAAAAAGCGGATCTTGCCGGCGCGGAAGCCGGTCTCCTCATGCAGCTCGCGCTTGGCGCAGTCGAGCGGGTCCTCGCCCGGGTCGAGCTTGCCGGCGGGGATCTCGACGGTCACGCGGTCGATGGCCGTACGGTATTGGCGCACGAGCACGATCTTGCCGGTCTCGGTCAGGGCGACGATGGCAGCGGCGCCGGGATGGCGCACGATATCACGGGTCGAGCGGCGGCCGTTGGGCAGCTCTACCTCGAGTTTGTGCACGTCGAGGATCTTGCCGCGGTACGCCGTCTCCTCCGAGAGGATCTTCTCGTGCAGCTCCGCGTCGTGTGGATCGTCATCGCCCAGCACGAGCGTCGGCTCGTCGCACATCTCGCCCCCGGCATCGCAATCGCCGTGGCCCGCCGTGCGTGCGTCTTCCTCAACGAGCTCGGCGTGGGCGAGCTCCTCGTTCTCCTGATCTTCTGCCATCGTCGCTTCTCCTATCGTCAGCGTTTACGCATCCCAAGACGCGCGGCCGCGCAGCGCGCGCAGGCCGATGTCGCGGCGGAGCGTCTTGCCCTCGAAATCGATCTTCTCGCATGCCGCGTACGCCAGGTCGCGGGCGGCCTCGAACGTATCGCCCAGCGCGGTCACCGCGAGCACGCGGCCGCCGTTCGTGAAGATCTTGCCGTCCTCGACACGGGTGCCCGCATGGTACACGGTCACGTCGGTCATGGCCTCGGCATCCTCGATACCGGTGATGACCTTGCCCTTCTCATAGGAACCGGGATACCCGGCGGAGGTCAGGACGACGGCCACGGCCCACTCATCGCGCCAGGAGAGCTCGATGTCCGCAAGCGTCTGGTTGGCGCAAGCGAGCATGACTTCTACCAGGTCGTTCTTGAGGCGCGGCAGCACGACCTGCGTCTCGGGATCGCCGAAGCGCGCGTTGAACTCGAGCACCTTGGGGCCTTCCGGGGTCAGCATGAAGCCACCGTACAGGCAGCCGCGGTAGTCGATCCCCTCGGCGGCCAGCTCGGCGACCGTCGCCTCCATGATGCGCACCATCTCAGCGTGTTCCTCGGGCGTGACGATGGGCACCGGGCTGTACACGCCCATGCCGCCGGTGTTGGGGCCGCGATCGCCCTCGAGGGCACGCTTGTGGTCCTGCGACGTGGCCATGGGGCGCACGGTCTTGCCGTCGGTGAAGGCGAGCAGCGAGCACTCGGGTCCCGTGAGCATCTCCTCGATGACCACGGTGGAGCCGGCGTCGCCAAAGGTGCCGCCGAAGCACTCGTGCACGGCCTCCTCGGCCTGGGAGAGCTCGGTCGCCACGATGACGCCCTTACCCGCAGCGAGGCCGTCGGCCTTCACGACAAGCGGCGCCCCCTGCTCGCGCACGTATGCCAGAGCGGACGCCTCGTCTGTGAACGAGCCGTAAGCAGCCGTCGGGATATTCGCACGTCCCATAAGCTGCTTGGAGAAGAGCTTGGAGCCCTCCATCTGAGCACCCTCCTTGCCCGGGCCGAAGCACGGGATGCCGGCCGCGCGCACGGCGTCGGCCACGCCCACCACGAGCGGGGCCTCCGGGCCGATCACCACAAGACCGCAGCCGCGATCGTGCGCGAACGCGGCGACGGCCTTAGGGTCCTCGGCGTCGAGGTCAACATTCTCGCCCACCAGGGCCGTGCCGCCGTTGCCGGGTGCGATGTAGATCTTGCCGGCGTGCGGAGAGGCGGCGAGCTTGGCTGCCAGCGCGTGCTCGCGGCCTCCGCTGCCGAGAAGCAGGATGTCGATAACGTGGGACTCAGCGTTCAAGGGATCCTCCTTGCCTTGGGTGCACCCCCATGCGGTGCACATCGAATCCAGTCAAATATACCCCTCCGCCGCCATCTGTCGGCAAAGGGGTATATCGAAGGGCGATTGTTCTCGCTACTTCCAGAACCTGTTGATGATCTGGTCGCGGTCGGCACCGACGCCGATGAACGTCACGCGCGTGTGGGCCAGGTCCTCGATGAAGTGGACGTAGTCCTGCGCTGCCTGCGGCAGCTCGTCGAAGCTGCGGCAGCCGGTGATGTCGGTCTTCCAGCCGGGCAGATCCTCGTAGATCGGCTTGGCGTTGGCGAAGTGCGCCTCGTGCTCGGGTACGGACGTGTAGCGGACGCCGTCGACGTCGTAGGCCACGCAGACCTTGATGGTATCGAAGGCGCTGAGCACGTCGAGCTTGGTAAGAGCGATGTCCGTGAGGCCGTTCACGCGCGAGGCGTAGTTGGCGATGGGGCCGTCGAACCAGCCACAGCGACGGCGGCGACCGGTGGTGACGCCGTACTCGTAGCCCTCCTCGGTGAGGGTATGGCCGGCCTCGGACTCATAGGAGAGCTCGGTGGGCATGGGGCCCGAACCGACACGCGTGATGTAAGCCTTCATGACGCCCAGCACGCGGCCGACGTTCTTCATGCCCACACCGGAACCGGTGATGGCACCGCCGGCGGTGCAGTTGGACGAGGTGACGTACGGATAGGTACCGTGGTCGATATCGAGCAGCGTCGCCTGGGCGCCCTCGAACAGCAGCGTCTTGCCCTCGTCGATCATGTTGTTGAGCAGCATGCTCGTCTCGGTGATGTAGGGGCGTAGGCGCTCAGCGTAGGGCAGGTACTCCTCGCAGATCTGGTCCACGGTGTAGGTGGGCAGGCCGTAGAGCAACTCGAGCTCGGGATTGATGCGGGCGAGCGCCGTGTCCAGCTTGTCGCGGAACGTGGCCTCGTCGAGCATGTCCTGCATGCGCAGGCCGATACGCGCCATCTTGTCCTGATAGCACGGGCCGATGCCGCGCTTGGTGGTACCGATGTTCTTCTTGCCGAGCTTCTGCTCG
>ERZ808240.2590-NODE-2590-length-19314-cov-4.415286_pt1 | contig 19314 bp, 17 predicted proteins | sample MGYA00521084_ERZ808240 | MGnify/ENA primary metagenome ERZ808240 (study PRJEB31516, sample SAMN03275571) | gut metagenome | biome: mammalia-associated habitat; material: feces | host: Papio cynocephalus | place: Kenya | collected 2012-08-06 ...
CTTTCCGTGCAAGATTTCATCACTCGTTCCTCGGTCATTTGCTACACGCCCGAGGGCCTTATGAACGACGCGCCCGCCACGCAAACCATGGCCCAGGCCGAAGGCTTGTGGGCGCACGCCCTTTCCGCCGGCTTGCGCCGCAAGATGGTCGAGGAGGGGCTTTCCGGCTACGATGGCGTCGATTTGGGCGACATCAACCGCATTGCGTGGCCGGTCGATTTGGCTGCCCCCAAGAAGGCGGGCGAGTAGCCCATGGCGCAGCTTTCGGAACGCGTGCGCGGCTTGGTGCAGCCGTATTTGGCGGGCATCGAGCCGTACGACCCGAATTTCACGCCGTGCCGCGTGAATCTTTCGGCGAACGAGAACACGTATCCCATGCCGGTCGAGGCGCGCGCGTCGATCGACGCCGCGCTTGCGGCCACGCCGCTCAATCGCTACCCCGACCCCATGTCCAACGATCTTCGCGCCGAAATTGCCGCATGGCACGGCGTGGATGCGAATTGCGTATGCGTTGGCAACGGCGGCGACGAGCTGCTGTACAACTTCCTGCTTGCATTCGGCGGAGAGGGGCGCACGCTGCTCAATTGTCCGCCGTGTTTTTCCGAATACGCGTTTTTCGCGTCGCTCGCGCAAACCGATGTGCTCGACGTATGGCGCGATAAAGTGACGTTCCAGCTCGACCAAGCGGCCGTGCTGGCTGCGGCGCCGAGATGCAATTTGGCCATCGTCACCTCGCCGAACAATCCCACGGGCGATTTGGCGCCGGTCGATTTCGTGCGCGAGTTGTGCGCGGCGTGCCCCGGTTTGGTGATGGTCGATGAGGCGTATGGCGAATTCGCCGACCCGTCGACGTCGTGCGAAGGCTTGCTGGCCGAGTGCGACAACCTCGTGGTGCTGCATACGCTCTCCAAAGCATTCGGCATGGCTGGCACGCGCTTGGGCTATGTGATTGCTGCGCCCGACGTCATCGACGCGTTCGGCGCCATTCGCCAAATTTATTCGGTGAACGTGCTCACGCAGGCGGCGGCGCTTGCGGCCGTTCGCGCGCGCGACCAGTTCGCGCCTGTTGTGGCGCACATCCGCGAAGAGCGCTCGCGCCTGCTTGCCGGAATTCGCACGCTTGCCGCCGACGGCTACGCGATCGAATCGTGGCCAAGCGAGGCGAACTTCGTGCTCGTGCGCACGCCGAACGCCACGCGCGTTCGCGAGCGCATGCGCGACGAGAAGTCGATTCTCGTGCGCGATTTCAGCTACGCGCCCGGCTTGGCCGATTGCCTGCGCATCACGGTTGGCACGCCCGACGAAAATACGGAAGTGCTTGTCGCCCTCGCCGAACTCGTAGAAAAGGAGTAGCCCATGTCCCGATACGCCGAAGTCTCGCGCACGACGGGCGAGACTGACATTACGGTGAAACTCAACCTCGACGGTACGGGCGCGTGCGACATCGCGACGGGCGTGCCGTTTTTCGACCATATGCTGAACGCGTTCGGCCGCCACGGCCTGTTCGATTTGACGGTGCATGCGACGGGCGATACCGAGGTCGACGCGCATCATACGGTCGAGGATGTGGGCATTGTGCTGGGCGAGGCATTCGCGCGGGCGCTTGGCAACAAGGCTGGCATCACGCGATTCGCCGACGTAGCCATTCCCATGGACGAGACTCTGGTTATGGCGGCGGTGGACATTTCGGGCCGCGGCCAAGCGTATTGCGACCTGCCTATTCCCGCGCCGCGCGTGGGCGATTTCGATACCGAGCTCGCGGTGGAGTTCTTTTATGCGTTCGCGCGCGACGCAAAGCTCACGCTGCATGTGCGCGAGTTGGCCGGCGCGAATTCCCACCACATCATCGAGGCCGCGTTCAAGGCATGCGGCCGTGCGATGCGCCGAGCCTGCGAGCTCGACCCGCGTGTGCAGGGCGTGCCTTCCACGAAGGGGTTGTTGTAATGGCGGCGAACATCGTGGTGGTCGACTACCACAAGGGCAATTTGTCGAGCGTTGTGCGTGGGCTTGCGCGTGCGGGCGCGAATGCGAAGGCCAGCGACAACCCTGATGATATTCGCGCCGCCGATGGCGTTGTGCTTCCTGGCGTGGGGTCGTTCTACGACGCTATCGCGTTCATGCAGAAATCGGGTCAGGCGGCCGCTGTGGTCGAGCGCGTTTCGGATGGTGCGCCGTTTTTGGGAATTTGCCTGGGCCTGCAGCTGCTTTTCGAACGCGGCGACGAGGGCGTGCCCGTTGATGCGCCGCTTTCGGCCGCTCAAGATGCTGCTGGCTCGGGCCTCGAGCCAGCAGCGGTGTTCCAGGCCGATGGCAAGCGTTGGGTGCGCGGCCTGGGCATTCTTCGGGGTTCGTGCACGCGTCTGGAATCGTCGCGTTTGAAGGTTCCCCATGTGGGGTGGGACCAGGTGCATCTTACGAGCGCTGGGCGTGCGTGCCCGCTTTTGGAAGGCTTCCCCGAGGGCGCGAATATGTATTTCACCCATTCTTATGCCGTGGATTGCGATGCCGACCCCTGCGATGTGGCGGCGCGAACGCACTACACGCGCAGCTTTTCATGCGTGGCGGCGCGCGGCAACGTGTTCGGATGCCAATTCCATCCCGAAAAATCGTCGTCTCGCGGGCTCGACATTCTGAAGAATTTTGCGGCCATCGTCGCTGCGGCCGCCGAACAGGAAAAGGAGTAGCCCATGATCGTGTTTCCCGCAATCGATTTGGTTGCCGGCAAGGTCGTGCGCCTTCAGCGCGGCGATCGTTCGCGCATGACGGTCTATTCCGACGACCCGGCGGCTGTCGCCCGCGATTTCGTGTCGCAGGGTGCGCAGTGGCTCCATGTAGTCGACCTCTCAGCTGCGTTCGAGGAAGATGATGCGGCTCGCGAGGCCAATTCCAAGGCCATCGCGGCGCTTTGCAAAGTTGAAGGCATTTCCATCGACGTGGGGGGCGGTGTTCGATCGCTGCGGCGCATCGACGAGCTTGCGGGCTTGGGCGCGGAGCGCATCGCCATGGGCACCGTGCTTGTGCGCGACGAGGCGTTCGCCCAGGCGGCGGCTGAGCAGTTCGGCGAGCTGCTTGTGGCCGATGTGGCTGCGAAAGATGGCCAGGTGAAGGTGAACGGCTGGCGCGAAGGCGTTTCCGCCTCGGCCGACGAAGTGGTGGGGCGCCTGGCGAGCCAGGGCTTCAAACATCTTGTGTTTACCGATATCGCGCGCGACGGCATGCAGACCGGCATCGATGTGGAAGCGTATCGGCATATCGCGCAGGTCGCGGGCTTTCCCGTGGTGGCGTCGGGCGGTATTTCGACCACGGCCGACATCGCCTCGCTTGCCGCAGTTGGCGATGCCATCGAGGGCTGCATTACGGGCCGTGCGCTCTACGAAGGCGCGTTCACGCTTGCCGAGGCGCTTGCCGCAGCGAAGGGGGAATAGCCCATGCTTACGAAACGCGTGATTCCCTGTTTGGATGTGAAAAACGGCCGCGTGGTGAAGGGCGTGAACTTCGTCTCGCTGCGCGATGCGGGCGACCCGGTCGAGCTTGCCGCGGCGTACGATCGCGAAGGCGCCGATGAAGTAGTGTTTTTGGATATCACCGCCACAAGTGACGGCCGCGCAACCACCATCGACATGGCAAGCCATGCTTCCGAGGAGCTATCCATTCCCTATGCCGTGGGCGGTGGCTTCCGCGATTTGGCGGGCATGCGCGCCATGGTGGCAGCCGGTGCCGACAAAGTGTCGCTGAATTCGGCTGCCGTGCGCGACCCGTCGCTTATCACGGCCGCCGCGTCGGCATTCGGCAGCCAGGCCGTGGTGTGCGCTATCGACGCGAAGCGCGTGGGCAAACCCGGTGCCCCTGGCGCCGACAAATGGGAAGTGTTCACGGCCGGCGGGCGTAATGCTACGGGCCTCGATGCCGTTGAATGGGCCGCCGAGGCGGCGCGTCGCGGTGCCGGCGAAATTTTGCTTACCAGCATGGATCGCGATGGCACGAAGGCCGGTTTCGACATCGCGCTTACCCGTGCGGTGGCGCGTGCCGTGCCTATTCCCGTCATCGCCAGCGGCGGCGTGGGCGAGCTGGAGCATTTCGCCGAAGGCGTCATCGAGGGCGAGGCCGACGCGGTGCTCGCGGCCAGCGTGTTTCACTTCGGCCAATTCAGCATTCGCCAGGTGAAGGAATACATGGCCAGCCAAGGCATTCCCGTCCGCCTTGACTTTTAGCTGGTCGGGGAAGAGACAGTGGGTCAAAGGGACTGTCCCTTTAACCCACCTAACGGCGATGCGGCGGCAACAAAGACGGGAACCCGACCCGTCCGCCAAGCAACTACACGCGAGAGGAAAACCATGCAACTGAAATTCGACGATCGCGGGCTTATTCCCGCCGTCGTGCAGCAATACGATACGGGCGAAGTGCTCATGGTGGCATGGATGAACGCCGAGTCGCTAAAACTTACGCAGGAAACCGGTACCACGTGGTTCTGGAGCCGCAGCCGTCAAGAGCTGTGGAACAAAGGCGCGACCAGCGGAAACATGCAGCAGGTAATCTCAATCGACGCCGACTGCGACGCCGACACGCTGCTCGTGAAGGTCGATTCGCCCGGCCCGGCGTGCCATACCGGTTCGCGCAGCTGCTTTTTCAATCGAATCTACGACGCGCGCGGGCGCGCGGCAAAGGAGGAATAACCATGGGAGTTCGCACCGCAAACGTGCAGCCCGGCAACATCGGCGAGACCATTGAAAGCTTGGCCGCCACCATCCACGGCCGTCGTGAGGCAGATCCCAAGGAGAGCTACACGGCGCGTTTGCTCACCGATGTGGAAGACGAGCTGCTGAAGAAGATCGCCGAAGAGGCAAGCGAAGTCATCATGGCGTGCAAGGATAACGACCACGACCACATTCGCTACGAGGCTGGCGATTTGGTGTATCACCTGCTGGTGACGCTCGAACGCTACGGCGTAACCATCGACGAACTAGCCGGAGAGCTGAACGCCCGCATGAAGTAGAACACTATCGTTGGGTAAAAACGTACGGCTGCAGCCGTAATCAGCGTTTCGCTGGCGTCTGGTGGTGCTGGGGGTATTGATTTTGGCGGATGGACATTACATGGTAATCGCTTGCGGGCTGCGAGCGATTGCGCAGATATTCCCTTAGATCTGGATTCGTGGCATACACGTAACATCCCTTCATGCCCCTCGTCATGAGCGTTCGATAGGTGTTTTTGATTATTTCATCGGCTAGACGGTGTGCGCGTTCGGGGTCTTGGGCCTCCATCTTCTTCAGACCTTTGATGGATTGGTCGGTTCGAGCCCTTTTCGTATAGTCGGTCACAATGTGGCCGTTTCCGTATCGCATGTCGTCGCCAATGATGACGCCGACATACTCGAATTCTAGACCTTGCGTGGTATGGATACATCCTGCTTCGTGTATCGAGGTGGGGCTTATGGCGAAGGCTTCTCCGCCATCGAGGTTCCAGCTGATTTCGAAGTCGTCGATTTTTATTTCGTGAGTGTCGCGTGCCGGCAGAGGCGGCTCGTAAGCTGTGACTTCCAAAAAAATGCTAGCTGTACCTAGCAAAAATGATAGGTACAGCTAGCAATAATCTGAGCCTTGCTCTAAAGGTGTCGGAAGAACATTGTCTGATGCGATAAGGATCCGCTGCGTAACCTACAGCCTCCAGCTTTCCCAGCTGCCGTCGGCGCGTGGGACATCGAAGCTGCGATAACCAGCTTCGTATGCATGCCGTTGCGCTTCGGCGACGCCCCAGCATATGTCGGTCGCCATATGCGCGTCCGACCCAAGCGTGATGGGAATGCCCGCTTTGCAGAAACGCTCTAGCAGGCCGGCGGCAGGGTAGTAGTCGGACAGGCCCTTGCGAAGCGATGCTGTGGAAAGCTCAACGCGCCGCCCGGTGTCGTGGGCGCATTCGGCCATTTCATCCCAGAGCTTCTTGATGCCCGAAGGCGCGGGCCAACCGTCCTGCGAAAACCGCATGGGCAAATCGGGGTGGGCCATGGAATCGAATCCGATGGGGCTCTCGCACGCCGCGCACCAGGCGTCTACGTATGCGCGCCACACGCCTGCCGCCCCAAGCTCTTTCCAAATGTGCGTGTCTTCGGAATAGTCGATCCAACCGGCGCCCATTCCGGGCGTATCGGCAGCCGCGATGCAATCGCAGCCGGCCTCGCGTGCGGCAACCGACACGTCGCCGGCTGGCCCAACCCAGTGCACGCTACCAAGTTTCACCTGCGCCGCACAGGCCCAGGCGGCGACATTCGCCTCGCAGCCGGGGTACCAATCGCACTCGAACCCGAAAATGAAATCCATGTCGGGCGCGATTTCTGCGGCAAGCTCGCTCGCGGCGTCGAATGCGGCCTTGTGCGCCGCCAAATCGCGCAGGGGCACCTGGCATTCGCAGCGTGGATCCATACTTGCCGGCAGCGTTAAATGGTCGGTCGATACCAATACGCGGCACCCCGCCGCCGCAGCCGCGCGCACGTTTTCTTCGAAAGACGACTCTCCGTCAGAGTAGAATGTATGGGTATGGCAATCGATTAAAGGCGCGCGCACGATTTTCCTCCACATCTCGGAATTTCTTGTTGCAAACCAAAATAGAATGCTGCTATTATATTTGAGCTGTTTCAAGCGGAGGCAAAAACCTCCCACCTGCTTCGGCGCAAGCTGATGGGTCTCAAGAATATACTTCTTCATGAATTTCTTGAACCCTGTGCGTGCGCGCAGGGTTTTTTGTTGCAGTGCAAACCCGCAACCCGCGGGAGATGTAGGAGGTGAGCGCAATAGCAGCTCAAGAGCCCAGGCTCAATGAAGAAATCCGCACTCGCGAGTGCCGCCTTATTGGATACGACGGCTCGCAGATGGGTATCTTCAACACCCGCGAGGCCCTGCGCATCGCTGAAGAGGCCGGTTTGGACCTCGTCGAGATCGCGCCGAACGCCGAACCGCCCGTATGCCGCATCATGGACTACGGAAAGTTCAAGTACGACCAGGCCATCAAGGCCAAGCAGGCCCGCAAAAAGCAGACCAAGGTCGAGATCAAGGAGATGAAGTTCCGTCCCAAGATCGACGTGGGGGATTACACCACGAAGAAGAAGCACGTGCTTCGCTTCTTGGCCGGCGGCGCTAAAGTCAAGATCACGATTATGTTCCGCGGCCGCGAGATGGCCCACCCCGAGCAGGGCCTCTCTATTCTCGAGCGCCTCGCCGACGACCTGAAGGACGTCGCAGTAATCGAGAATGCCCCCAAGATGGAGGGCCGCAATATGCATATGCTCATCGCTCCGCTCCCGGCAGCGGTGAAAAAAGCAGCCGAAAAAGACGCCAAATCCAATGGCGAATCCAACGAGTAAGCAGAAAGGACTGCGACTATGCCTAAGATGAAGACCCATAAGGGCACCGCGAAGCGCTTCCGCGTCACCGGTTCCGGCAAGATCGTCCGCGCCAAGGCTTTCAAGAGCCACATCAAGAGCAAGAAGAGCCCCAAGCGCATCCGTAATTTCCGCAAAGAGACCACCGTTGCTGAATCCGACAAGCGCGTTGTCGCCCGCAACCTCGGCCTCCGCTAATCATATTTAGGAAGTGATTATCAATGCCTCGTGTTAAGCGTTCTGTTTCCGCTAAGAAGAAGCGTCGCGTTGTCCTCCAGCGTGCGAAGGGCTACTACGGAGCCAAGTCTCGCCATTACAAGAAGGCGAAGGAGCAGGTCCGTCATTCGCTGCAGTACCAGTACCGCGATCGTCGCAACAAGAAGCGCGAAGTTCGTCGTCTGTGGATTACCCGCATCAACGCGGCTGCCCGTATCAACGGCGTGTCCTACTCCGTGTTCATGAACGGCCTGCACAAGGCCGGCGTCGAGCTCGACCGCAAGGTGCTGTCCGACATGGCCATCAACGACCCCGAGGCTTTTGCCGCGCTGGTCGAAGTCTCCAAGGCTGCCCTGAAATAACTCACTTTGTGAGCATCAAGAAGCCCCGCATCGCGGGGCTTCTTTTCGTTTAGGGTGGTTTTAACGTTATAGGGTCAGGCGCGCTGTTCGGTCTTGCGCGGTTCGCGTACGCTCTGCTTCTCGGCGCCTTTTTGTATAGGCCGCGAGCGCTGCTGCGCCTCCTATGAACATGGCCCCTGCCGCGGTAGTTGCGATAAAGGGGCCCGCGTCATTGGTTTTCGCCATCGTCGTATTTCGGTGGTTCTTCATAATGGCGATAATCGGTTTTGCCGAATTTCCTATGCGCACCTCGATGTGCTGCTCGTCGGCCGAATATCCATCTGGCGCATTAATCTCGATAATGCGATACGTCTCCCCGATCTGCAGATGATTGAATTCGACGGGCGTCGCGCCTTGCGCGGGCCATCCATCTGCGCTTAACGTGCCATCTGCGGGCTGCACGGCGGTGCCGTTTGAGTCTTCCATTCTGAAAAGCCCGCCTGAAAGGTATGCCGACGCGGCCGCCAATTCAGATGCGCCCGTTTCGCTCTGCGCAGCTTTCGCGCCTGCGTACGATTCAGCGTCGACCTTGAAGAATTTAAGTCTCGTAAAGTCGTTCTCGATCTCGACGTTCCATACCTCATCGCCCTTCGCATCGCTTTCGGATGCGCGCCATGCCTCCTCGCTTTCATACCATCTGCCATCGTCGGCAAGATATCGTTTCTCGACTTGCGTGCATGTGACGTATCCCAGATCGCCGCGAGCCCGCGTTTCCTGTATCTCGTATTCGTACCCGCGTACGAGGTGCGAAACTTCGGCTAAACCGTGCTCGTCGGTTGTGACTATGATGGGTTCTGGCAAAGTTTCGGGCTCAATCTCGTCGCTCTCTGCTCCGATTGGGTCGTTTTCGCTGAGCTCTTCCTGGCTCTTCGCGCTATCCTCTTGATCCAAGGCAGCTAGCATGAATTCAACGCCTTCGATGGGTGCGCCGTTCGCGGCGTCGCTTTTTCGCAGAACGACTTTCGTGGGCTTCTCTTCTATCGCGACTTCCGCAACAACAAGGGCCGTTTGGTCGTCCTTCCATGAAAGCGTTATGCGGCGTTCTTCGAGCTCGGCCATGTATCCATCAGGCGATTGAACCTCGCGCACGATGTATTCGGCGGTTCCTCCTCCAAGCGGCAAGTCGGCAATGAACCAGCGCCCCTCCTCATCGGTGGTGGCGCTCCCCGCGAGTTCGCCTTCGCGCAGCCATATCGTCCCGTCGGGCGACGCGATATCTCGCGCGGCTCGAACCTCGTATGTTGCCGCGGCCACGCCTTGCTGCGTGTCGGCATCCAGCTTCCTTCCTTCGATTTTTCCATGTGCTTGCTCATTGGGAAGATCGATTTCCATTACGTCGCTTTCGTCCCAATCGTGGTTCTTTCCCACGTCAAAAGGCACGATGCCTTTTCGAACGATGTAAGGGGCCACGGTTTCAACCTCGCGAATCGCATAGCTGCCCCATACGAGCTTCTCTGGAAACTGAACTATTCCAGATTCCGGAACCGTGAAGCGGCTTATCGTATGGCTTTCGGGCGTGCGAAGCGCGAATTCCACTACTCGATAGTCTCCCGCCGCATCGCGCCGCAAAAGTTCAATGCATGTGCCAGGCGCGAGTACCGTGTTGCCCGTTTTTGAATCGGTTTTGCGCACCCGCACCGGTGAAGCAATGCGTTTGTCTTCAATGGCCAGAAATACAACGTGTCCCGTACGGTGAATTTCTATATTGGTTATGGGATTCATCAAGCGCAGCGCCGGGTCGGGGCAGGAAGTCTCTACCACGGTGTATGTTCCGAAGGGCAGAACATGTTCTGGTTTGGGTTGTTCCCCATGTTCGTGGGAGCTCCAGTGCGCAAGAAGGTCTTTCGAAGTGAAGCGTCCATCCCGATCGCTTTCCACCGTGCCTATCAAAGTTCCTCGAAGGGCTTGCTCGTCGTGCTGTTTGATAGCATTGCCGTGTGCGTCAAGAATGTCGGAAACGTCGTAGCCTTTTGCTGCGAGCGTGCCATCGTCTTGCAGCCATATGGCGAATTTCGCACCCTGCAGCGCCGGTTGCACGAACGTGTCGTCTTTCAATTCGGGCTCGTACACCTTTACGCCCTCGATGTCGCCGCGCATCACGCGGTCGGCGGCTTGAACCATCACCGTGGCGCAGCGAACGCCGTCGTTGGGCGCGGCTTCAAGCGAGAGCCATCCGTCGCTGTCCGCGTTTGGCAATGTGGCAAGCTCGTAGCCCTTTGGGGCTGCGGCCTCGCGGATGCGTATGGCTCCGCGAGCCATTTCGGGAAATGTGGCCCGATAAGCGCCACCTTCCATGCGTTTCGTTTTCGCGGTATAGGAGTTGCCCTTCGAATCGACCGCTTCGAAAAGCGCGTCTTCCAGCGTCGCGTGGCCTAGTGCTTCGCCTCGTGTTTCGGCATCGATTTTAGTTACTTCGATACGCACGGTTTGCGGCTCGTCGAACAGCGTTTCGGTGGTTTCGGCTTGCCCGACCTGTATGCGCTGCGGGGCGGCCCACGAGCAAAACCCTGCCGGCGGCCTGTCTTCGCGAACCCATACGTTGGCGTTGGGTTGGAGCTCAACTTCCGCGCGACCGTTGGAGTCGGTCGTGAACTGGGCGATAAGGCCCTCGCATGCGCCATTGACGCAGCGCTCGAAGATGCTGAATTGCGCGCCTTCAAGCGAATAGAACGGTGCGCCTTCGTGCCCGTTCGCCACAGAAAGGGCGGCCGAGCGCTTCTCGAAAATGAGCTTGACCACATTGGTAAGCGGCACGTGCAGCCAATACACGTCGGACGATTTCGCCGATATTTTCGAAATCATATTTCCGGGACAGGTTCCGGCCACAACTCCTTCGGCGTGGTTCGATGAATGCCAGGCGAGGTCGTGGCCAGAGTTGTCTCCCCAGAAAAACAGCACATGGCAGTCGACGCCGGGAACGCTCCAGTCGCGTGGGTCTGCGATGATCAGGTCGCCCTTGCGCAGTTCTCCGCTTGAAAGCAAATCGTTCTTGCTTTCGTATCTGCGGCACAGCCGGGCGTGGTCGGTCAAATACATAATCCAACGGTAAAGATTTGATTTGTTGCCGCGATTGTAACCCGCCGAGCCAACATAGTTTCCAATCTGGTCGCAGTCGGCACCGCATGCCTCAAGCGCCGCAACCACGAAGCCCGCGCAATTCATATAGGCTTGCCCGTTGCTTTTGGGCCTTCCGTTTGGGTACCAGCAATCCCATGTTCCAATGTCGCCCCAAGCGCCGTTGGGCCCGGTGTTTCCGAACGACGTATTTAGATAGAACGTATCGTTGCGGTGTGCTTCCAATTCGTCAACAACGCATCGGGTTGCGCCCAAAACGCGTTCGAGGGTATCGTGGGACGAGCGCTGCTGCGCGGCGTATGCGCAAGGGGCGAACATCGCGACGGGCGCCTTTTCGGGTGCGTGGCGCGGCGCGCATGATGCGGCGGGCCCAAGCGCGGCGTTTGCGGCGGCAGCGCTTGCAATGCCAAGGAACGTGCGTCGTGAAAGACTGGTGGGTTGAAAAGAGGAAGGCGTGCACATGGTGGCTCCATTCGGTTGCGGGCGCGCGTTTGGGCGCGATACGCCGCACACCCTACATGCGAAACCTTGCCCGTTTCTTGCCGCTTTCCGCTGTTTTGCTCGCTCGCTTTTGTTTTGAGCAACAAAAAAGCCGAAACCCACGAGGGTTTCGGCTTGGCTTCGTTCGGTCTATTGCACGCCTCGGAATAGATGGCCGGTCGTGCAGCCTTCCGCTTTCGCGACGTTCGCCCCTCTTCGCGCGGCCTCTATGGCTCGCTTTACGCGCGAGGTCGCTCGCGAGGCTTCATCGGGGCTCATCAACGTCGTGTCAATCATGAAGGCCGAAACGCCTGCATCCAGCAACTCGTCAAGCACGTGAACGGCATCGAAGCGCACGGCATTGTAAAGGTGGCTGCGACCGAACGCGTCGGTCACTACGGGGAATCGGTACCCTTTGCGGTCGAGCAGGGTATGCGCGTGCGTGCGTCGCTCGCATTGAGAGCATTTCTGATTGCAGGCGCCTTGGCTCATGAGCAGGCAATGCTCGCAGGTCATGAGCTCTTGACTTCCGCAAACGACCATCCCCAGTTCGATGGGAGAGTTTTGGCCCAGCTCGGCAATTTGTTTCAGCGACAGCTCGGGCGAAAGCCACGCGCGCTTTGCTCCCAGAGCGTGCGCTGCGGCAAGCGAGGCTGCGTTGGTCAGCGGCAGGTGAGGGCCGACCTCGACGATGGCACCCATTTCGGCGCCGCGCACAAGCTGGCCAAGGTTTTCGACGAACAACGGCTTTTCGGGCTTAGCCCATTTCCATGCGTCAACGGGCTCTTCGGAATTCATGGGAAGCTTGTCTACAACGGGAAATGCGATGGAGCAGCGCCCGGGGTAGCCCGCTTGCTCGGGGGTATCGACTATGCGGCCCTCAAGGCACGCTTCGCCGCGGCGGTAATGCAGCGCCGAGACGAACACCGCATCGGCCCCCGCCTTTTTCGCGGCGCGGGCGCATGCGGGGTTGGTCGCGAACGCTACCACGGTTGCATTGTCGGGCGAAATGTGTCGGGATGCGGCTTTCAACGGGGTTTTCCCGGTTTTCTCGAGTTCCCGGCCGCGCCATGGGGCGAGCATCTCCTCTGCGAGCGATCGAAGCGCTTGGGTACGGGCTTTGTGCAGGGCGGAAAAGCCCATGCCAATGCCTTCGTCCATGTCGATGTCCAGCTCGGTGAGGAAAAACGGGGTATTGCCCAGGCGGTCGACATGCTCGCGCACCTCGTCGGCGGAAAGCGCTTTAGTGCGCGCCGCCTCAACGATGGACCCTTCGAATGTCACCGCGGCACCAGCGCACGAGGCGATGAACTTCAACGGCTCGCCGATGTGCGCCGAAACGCTCATGCGCACGGGAAGGCGCGGCTCCATGTCGTCGTCATGGAAGGTCATCGAGGCGTCGCGCACGCGAAACACGCGGTCGCCCTTGCCCACGCGTCCGTCGATTTCGAAATAGTACATGTCGCCTTTGCGCTCGAATGCCTCGAGCGTCGACGCGAAATGCCCTTTATTCGTCCAAAACTCCAGCACGTCGCCTTCGTGCAGCTCGGTTTGCGACTCGATTGCCACCTCGCGGCCCTTCGCCTTCGAGACGCGGCCCGCAAACACGCCACGGTTGTTCGGACGGCCATAGCCCATAATGTCGTTGCCGCGCTTGCGGGCAAGGTAGGCTTCGGTAAAACCGCGGCTGAATGCCTCGGAAAGCGCGCGATGCTCTTCCTCGGTCGCTCCGGCTTCATCAAGCGGCGTGTCGCCGTCTACGGCATCGGCCAGGCGGTCGATTGCGGCGCGATATGACGCCACGACGGCGTAGACGTACTCGGGCGACTTCATACGACCTTCGATTTTCAAGCTGTCAACGCCGGTCTCGGCAAGCTTCGGAAGCATATCGATGGTGCACAAGTCCTTCGGGGAAAGCAGACGGTCGCCTGGGGCGGGAATTTCGGCGTTGGCGTCTTCGTCGCGAAGCGCATAGGGAAGGCGGCATGCCTGCGCGCAGGTGCCGCGATTCGCGGAGCGTCCACCAATCATCGAGCTCATCAGGCATTGTCCCGAATAACAGATGCACAATGCGCCATGGGCGAAGCATTCCGTCTCCATTCCCAGGCGATGCGCTTCGGCGGTCGCTTCGGCGAGTTCGTCCAAGCTCAGCTCGCGAGCCATGGTCACGCGCTGCGCCTCGAACGCCGCTGCGGCGCGCACGCCGTCGATGTTGTGGGTGTTCATCTGGGTGGAAATGTGCAGGCGCGCATGGGGAAGCGCGCGGCGAATCTCGGCAGCCAATCCGATGTCTTGCACGATGAAGGCGTCCACACCGCGGCGCCACGCCTGCCGCGCGAGCTCGAGCGCGGAATTCAACTCGTCAGGCATGATGGCGATGTTCAACGTCAAATAGATGCGGGTGCCGCGTAGGTGCGCGTAGTCGCATGCCTCCGCCAGGTTGTCTAGCGTGAAGTTGTCGGCGTTGCGGCGGGCGTTGAAGGAATCGCAGCCCAAATACACCGCGTCGGCTCCGGCCGACACCGCCGCATGCAGACAAGCAAGCGATCCGGCCGGTGCGAGCAGTTCCATGCATCTATATGGGTTCGTCATGTAAAAAGTCCAATCGTCTTAAAGCGAAACTTTGCGAATAGTATCGCTTTCGGGTATCGTGGCACTTATGAAACCACGGAGAAAACAGCGCGAAAAACGCGCACACGCAGGCCTTTGGGCCATCATCATTGTTCTGGCCGGCTTCGGGCTGGTCGGCTACGGCTGCTATCAGGGGCTTTTGTCCTTGATAGACGACTGGTGCGCCGACCTTCCCAGCGTCCAAGATACCGACGCGTTCGACCTGCCCGAACAGTCTACCATCTATGCCAACGATGGAACCACCGTGTTGGCCGAGATGTACATGGAGAAACGCGAGCCCGTCACAATCGACCAGGTGAGCCCCTATGTGTTGAAGGGAACCGTCGCCACCGAGGACGAACGCTTCTACCAGCACGGCGGCGTCGACCTGCAGGGCATCCTTCGCGCCGTCGCGGTGAATCTCGCAGGCGGCCAAGAAGGCGCGTCCACCATCACGCAGCAATACGTGCGCAACACCATTCTGTCGTCCGAGATGAACGATATCTCCATCAAACGCAAAGTGCGCGAAATGACGCTCGCGAACGAGATGGAGCAAATCTATTCCAAAGACCAGATTTTGATGATGTATTTGAACACCATCAATTACGGTGACAATTGCTATGGCATTCAGGCTGCGGCCAAGCATTATTACTCCACGAACGCCTCCGACCTCACTATCGCGCAGGCGGCCACGCTCATCGGCATTCCCAATTCGCCGACCATGTACAACCCCGTCACCAATCCCGACAATGCGCTCGACCGCCGCAATGTGGTGCTGTCGCGCATGCTTACCAACGGAGTTATTACCCAGGCGGAATACGATGCCGCCAAAGCCGAAGACCTTGGCCTGAATGTCGAGGAAGAAACGGGTACGAACGGCATCTACCTGTACAAATACTTCACGAGCTACGTGCGCGAGCAAATTCTCGCCACCTACGATCACGAAACGGTGTTCCAGGGCGGTTTGAAAATCGTCACTACCATCGACCCCCAAATGCAGGGCTATGCTGAAGAGGCCGTGAAGAAGCAGTACGATAAAGGCGGCCTCGCCTCGTCGAAGCAAGAATTCGCGCTGACGCTCGTCGATCCCAACACGGGCTTCATCAAGGCCATGATCGGCGGCAAGAGCTACGATGCCGACCAATACAACATCGCCACCAGCTCGGCCGGTACACAGGTGGGTTCCACGTTCAAGGCGTTTACCGTCACCGATGCCATCGAGAAGGGAATCAACCCCCAAACGACGTACATGAACTGCGACAAGGGCCCAGTCGAGGTCAACGGCGCGCAGATTTACAACTACGGCAAGCACGACTACGGCACCCTTTCGATTGCCGACATGACGGCTGTGTCGTCGAACACCGGCTTCATTCGTTTGGTCACCGACTCTTCGAGCGGCGTTACGCCCGAATCGATCAAAAACGTGGCGGTGCGCATGGGCTTGAACGAAAACAACATCGGCACCGCGCCTACCATCACGCTGGGCGTATACAACGCCAACACCACCGAAATGGCCAGCGCATACGGCACGTTTGCCACGGGCGGCGTGCATCGCGACGCAACGGGTATCGTGAAGGTAACCGATCGCTCGGGCAACGTGCTGCAAGACAACTCTGCTGGCATGGAAGGCCAGCAGGTCATTACCGATTCGGTTGCCTACGCGGTTACTCAGGTGCTCGAGGGCGTTATATACAATTCGTCTCTCGGAACCGCTACCGCCGCTGCCTTGCCTTCGGGTCAAATTGCCGCCGGCAAAACCGGCACGACCGACGATTGGCACGACTTGTGGTTCGTCGGCTACACCCCGCAATTGTCGTGCGCGGTGTGGACTGGCACGCGCGATAACTCGGCCGAGCTCGAAACCAATACCTGGTGCCAAGACATCTGGCGCGATCTTATGAGCGCATGTCTCCAGGGGCAAGACAAGCAGGAATTCAAAACTGCTGCGGCGCCGAATTACAACAGCTCGTTCAAGGGCAGCGGATATAAAGCAAGTTCGTCAACCAGCTCCTCGTATTCAAGCGGCGACGATGACGATTCATCGTCGAATTCGCAGCGAGGCGGCAGTGCTTCTTCTGGCGCCACGACGGGTTCTGCAGCCACGGGCTCCGAATCCTCGGCCATAGGCGGTGGGTCGTCAGGCGCTACGGGCGGCGGCTCGAGTTCCACAGGCGGGCAAGAGTCTGGCGGCTCGTCGGCCAGCGGGGAATCGGGCGGCGGTTCGGGCGAATCTGGCGGCTCTGGGAGCTCTGGCGGCGCCGGCGGCTCTACGGGCGGCGAGGCTCCTGCCGCGGGCTAAGCCGCAGACGAAAGAATATCAATCGACACGAAAGGCGTCGGCTTTAGGCCGGCGCCTTTTTCATTGGGACGCGTGCAGCTCCATTTTTCTGAGACGTGCTATCATCCTCAACTAAGAGCAATAGCCGGCACCTCGCTAGTGCGGGGTCCAAGGGGGTTGGGCGGTGCCGGCGGCAATCCGAAGAAAGAAGGAAGAAATGGCCGACGATACTACGAACCAGTCTCCCGAGACGTGCACGCACGATTGCGGCACGTGTTCGGCATCGTGCGGTGAGCGCACGGCCCCTTCGAAGCTTGCCCCCAATAAAGTTTCGAGTTTCAAAAAAGTTATTGGCATCGTGAGCGGCAAAGGCGGTGTTGGCAAAACGTCGGTTACCTGCCTTATTGCCTCCGAGCTCATGCGCGCGGGGAAGAAAGTCGGCATTATGGACGCCGACGTTACCGGTCCTTCTATTCCGAAGGCATTTGGCGCCAAGGGTCCGCTTCGCGCCGACGAAAATGGCTTGAACCCGGGCATTGGGGCCCAAGGTGTGGAGATCATTTCCACGAACCTGCTGCTTCCGCAAGACGACATGCCCGTTGCATGGCGCGGTCCGGTAGTGTCGGGAATTCTCGCGCAGTTCTTCAACCAGGTTAATTGGGGCGATCTGGACTATCTGCTCATCGATATGCCTCCGGGCACGAGCGATACGCTGCTCACGGTGTTCCAGCAAATGCCGCTCGACGGTATCGTCACCGTTTCCGCCCCGCAGGAACTTGTGGGCATGATCGTGGGCAAGGCCGTGAACCTTGCGCACGAGATGAACGTTGATGTGCTGGGCCTCGTCGAGAACATGGCTTATTTCGAGTGCGACGAGTGCCATAAGCGCCATTACATTTTCGGCGAACCTCAAGGTGCCGAGGTGGCGAAGAAATACGAGATTCCCGCGTATGCGACGTTGCCTATGGACCCTCAGGTTGCGGCTCTCGTTGATGCCGGCAACATTCCCGCCTACGATGTGAAGGGCGCGCTGAAGCCTATCATCGACGTGCTCGAGGCTTTGCCCGAGCAGGTTTCTGCCGAGTAATTCGCAAGGCGCGAAATTTTTTGAGATTGGCGCTTGACCCACGTTTGGCGATGCGTATAATACTGTTTCGCGCCTTGAAAGACGAAGCGCACACGGGGCCTTAGCTCAGCTGGGAGAGCGCATGGCTGGCAGCCATGAGGTCAGGGGTTCGATCCCCCTAGGCTCCACCAGAACTTACAAGAGGCGAGCACGAAAGTGTTCGCCTCTTTTGTTTTATCAGCATCGTGCGAAGGGGATGAGTTCGATTACTCCCGAAGAGCAACTTCACATCATTCAATCCGGTACCGACACCATCGTTCCGCAGGACCTGCTTCTCGAGAAGCTCAAGCGCGGGAAATCGCTGAACGTTAAGCTCGGCGTCGACCCGACGGCTCCCGATATCCATCTGGGCCATGCCGTGCCCCTGCGCAAACTTCGCCAGTTCCAAGATCTCGGTCATCATGTCACGCTGATTATCGGCGATGGCACGGCCCTCATCGGCGACCCTTCGGGCCGCAACTCCACGCGCCCGCAGCTCACGCGTGCGCAAATCGCCGAGAACGCCCAAACATACGTCGACCAGGCTTTCAAAATTCTCGACCCCGAGAAAACCACCCTTCGCTACAACTCCGAGTGGATTCTCGACTTGAACATGGAAGAGCTGCTCAAGCTCATCAGCCATTTTACGGTTGCACGCATTCTCGAGCGCGACGACTTCCACAAGCGCTACACGGGCGGTTTGCCCATTGCGCTTCACGAGTTCCTATACCCCGTTATGCAGGCCTACGACTCGGTCGTTATCAAGGCCGATGTCGAGCTTGGAGGCTCCGATCAGCTGTTTAACCTGCTTGCCGGCCGTGAACTCATGGAGAAAATGGGCATGGAGCCCCAGGTTGCCCTTACGCTACCTTTGCTCGAGGGCACCGATGGTGTGCGCAAGATGTCGAAGAGCTACGGCAACTACATCGGTCTTACCGACGCACCCAATGACATGTTCGGCAAGGTCATGAGCATCCCCGACGAGCTTATGGTGAAATACTATCGACTGGCCTCTACTGAAAGCGTCGCGAAGATCGATGAAATTGAAGCTGACCTTGCCGTCGACAAGCTTCATCCGAATAAGGTAAAGCGAGCATTGGCTCGCAACATCGTCGCGGCATACTATGACGAGGCTGCCGCCGAGTCCGCCGAGGCCGATTTTGATCTTAAATTCAAGCAGCATGGTTTCCCCGAGGACGCTCCGGTGTTCAACGCCGATCTCACGCCCGACGAACATGGCACCGTGTATTTTGCGAAGATGATTGTCGAAGCGGGTGCGGCGCAGAGCGTATCTGCCGCGCGACGCCTCATTGACGAAGGTGCTGTCAAGGTGAACGGTGAAGCGCTTGCGGCGAAATCGTACAACGTTGCACCTGAGGCTTTGAAAAACGCCGAAGTCCAAGTAGGAAAGAAAAAGTTCTTCCGTATTGGGTAGCGATATCTTTATATAGAGACTGTACCAAGGGAAGGGGCCGTGTAAACGGCTCCTTCTTTGTGTTTAGATGCCTATTGGATGTATAACATGATTTTTGAAAAGGTCTGGTAAAAAGAAATTCCAGTTCACGCCAAATGTCACCAAAGGTGAGTGTTGTCAGGTTGTGGAGCGCCGAAAATAGGGGGTTGGCAGTGGAGGGGCGTTCCGTATAATGGCTAAGCCGCTTGGGCGACGGGGTGCTTCCTCGAGCCGCGAGCGAGCGCGACCCGCCTCCCGCGGGCCGGCCGAAAAAACTTTTCGAAAAAAGTTCTTGACACGGCCGGGAGCGCAAGGTAATATTCA
>ERZ808240.2592-NODE-2592-length-19293-cov-3.886994_pt1 | contig 19293 bp, 14 predicted proteins | sample MGYA00521084_ERZ808240 | MGnify/ENA primary metagenome ERZ808240 (study PRJEB31516, sample SAMN03275571) | gut metagenome | biome: mammalia-associated habitat; material: feces | host: Papio cynocephalus | place: Kenya | collected 2012-08-06 ...
AAAATATACAAAAAACGGCGGACGGGCTGTCCTTGACAGGAACCGGGAAAGGCCTTTACAATAAAAGGAACAAAAAACAGGCTTCCTTTGAAGCCTGACGGCGCCGGGAGGTTTTATCATGGATTGGAAACGTTCCGCGGGCATTCTGCTGCCCGTCTACTCGCTGCCCTCTGCTTACGGCATTGGGTCGCTGGGCCGGGAGGCCCGGCGGTTTGCCGGATTTCTGAAGGCGGCGGGCCAGAGCTGGTGGCAGGTGCTGCCGGTGGGCCCGGCGGGGGCGGGAAATTCCCCCTATTCCAGCGAATCTACCTTTGCGGGGAACCCGCTGCTGATTGACCTGGAGCTTCTGGAGGCGGACGGCCTTCTGACGCAGGCGGATCTGTCCGCCGCCCGGGTGCCGTCCGGCAGCCTTGTGGACTATGGGCCGGTGAAAAAATCCCGGGGCGCTTTGCTGCGCAAGGCCTTCCAGACAGGCTGGAGCCGGGACCGGGAAGCGGTGGAGAACTTTACTAATCGGAATCCGTGGGTGAGAAATTACGCGCTGTATAAGGCGGCGAAGGAACATTTCGGCGGTGTGTCCTGGCAGGACTGGCCGGACGAGGCCCTGCGCCGGTTTGAACCGGCGGCGGTGGAACGGTACCGCCGGGAACTGGCGGAAGAGATCCGGTTCCAGACCTACGTCCAGTACCTGTTTTTCTCTCAGTGGGCGGCGCTGAAGGAGGAAGTGAACCGGCAGGGAGTGTCCATCATCGGGGATCTGCCCATCTATGTGTCCATGGATTCCGCCGACGTGTGGAGCGAGCGGAAGGAGTTCCTGCTGGACCCGGACGGCCATCCCGCCCGGGTGGCGGGTGTACCGCCGGACTATTTCTCCCGGGAGGGCCAGCTGTGGGGGAATCCGCTGTATGACTGGCCGGCCATGAAGGCCGACGGCTTCGGCTGGTGGATTCGCCGGGTGGAGGGCGCCGTGAAGCTGTTCGACGCGATCCGGCTGGATCATTTCCGGGCTTTTGAGAGCTACTGGGCGGTGCCCGCCGGGGCGAAGACCGCCAGAGACGGCGCCTGGGAGCCGGGGCCCGGCATGGATCTGCTCCGGGTGCTTACCAGCTGGTTCTATCAGACCGCGTATATCGCGGAAGATCTGGGCCTTCTGACCGATGAAGTGCACCGCCTGCGGGAGGCGTCCGGCCTGCCGGGGATGCGGGTGCTGGAATTTGCCTTCTCCGGCCCGTCCAATCTGTATCTGCCCCACCAATATCCGCGGCACTGCGTGTGCTATACCGGAACCCATGACAACGACACCGCTGCCGGCTGGTATGCCGCCGCCGGTCCGGCGGAACGGGCCTTTGCGGAACAGTATCTGGGGGTCAGCGGGGCGGAACCGGTCCGGCGGGCGCTTTTGCGGGCGGGACAGGGCAGCGTGGCGGAGCTGTTCATCGCCCAGATGCAGGATTATCTGGGCCTGGGCAGCGAGGCCCGGACCAACATCCCCGGCACGGCGGAGGGAAACTGGCGCTGGCGGCTTCTGCCGGGGCAGGCGTCGGAAGCTCTGGCGGAGGAAATCCGCGCCATGACCCGGACATACGGCCGCTGCGCGGAGGGAGAGAACCCGTGAACGGGAATCTGGCGGAAAAAATACGCCGGCCTGCCGGACATTCCGGGCAGGGGGCCGGCGCAGAAGGCGGTACATGGCCGGCGGCGGGCAGAGCGCCCGGAAGGGGTTCCACGGACCGCCCGGTCCGGCGGCAATCCCGCTGACTGCCGGCTTTACCGCCGTTTCCGCCATGCTTCGGAAAAGAAATCAAAACCGGGAGCGCCGCGGCGCTCCCGGTTTTTCAATGCGTGTCTGACGTTCCCTTCGACAGCCGGACGATCCGCGCGCCGAGTGCCCCGGCGTCGGATTCGTCGTGGCTGACCAGCAGGACGGTTTTTCCGGCTGTCCGTGCCTGAACGGCGTTCAGGCACTGCCGGCGGCTGTCCTTGTCCAGCCCGGTGAACGGTTCGTCCAGCGCCAGAAAATCAAAGGGGACGATCAAGGCCCGGGCCAGCGCCGTCCGGCGGCGCATCCCGCCGGAAAATTCCCGGACAGGCCGGTCCGCGGCGTCCGCCAGCCCCAGTTCCTCCAGCAGGCGGCGGGCGGCGGGTTCGTCATAGGCCTTTCCCAGAACAAACCGCAGGTTTTCCAGCGCCGTCCGGCCCGGCAGCAGCCGGTCTTCCTGAAACACGGCGGACGCTCTGGCGTTCTCCAGGCCGGAGACAAAGCCGCTGTCCGCCCGCTCCAGCCCCAGAAGAATCCGCACCAGAGTGGTTTTTCCCTCACCGGAAGGGCCCATGACGCAGACAGGCTCCGGCCCGGCGGTAAAGGAGACGTCCCGCAGAACCGGGACGCCGCCGAAGGACTTGCTCAGATGGGACACGGTCAGTCTCATAGTCTGCCCAGCCTTTCCCACAGCAGATCCAGCAGATACAGGAACAGCTTTTCAAAGGCCGCGGACGCCGCCACAATCACAACGGTCCACGCGAACAGCTCCGGTACCTCAAAATAGATCTTGGATTGATACAGCTTCTCGCCTAGCGTGCCGTCCGCCAGACCGATGACCTCCGCCGCCACGCCGGATTTCCAGCACAGCCCCAGCCCGACAGACGCCGCCGACCGGAAATAGGGCATGATCTGGGGGAGATAGATGCCCGTCAGACGACGGGACAGCGGCACCCGGAAGACCCGGGCCATTTCCAGCAGCTGCCGGTCAGTCTCCCGGATGCCGGTGAGGACGTTTCCGCACACCACCGGGAATACCATCAGAAAGGCGATCAGCAGCGACAGATACCGCTTGTCCGGCAGCCAGAGGAAGGCCAGAATGATGAAGGACATGACGGGAACGGCCTTGATGACGGCCAGCAGGGGCGTCAGCAGCTCGCGGAAGCGGCGGAACCGGGCCGCCAGAGCGGCGCAGCCGGTTCCGGCCCCGCAGGCCAGCAGGAAGCCGCCCAAAATCCGCAGGGCGGAGCGGCCCACGGAGGTCCAGAACCCGCCGGTGACGGCCAGAGACGCCAGACACCGGGCTACCGTGAAGGGAGAGGGCAGCAGCAGGGGCTGGTTCAGCGCCAGACTGCCTGCCTGCCACACCGCCAGCCATACCGCCGCCGCCCACAGCCGGAACCTTCCGTTCCGGTCAGGCGCCATAGTAGAAATCGTCCCCGGGCAGAGCGCCGCCCACGGACTTGGGATTCTGCTCGGCCAGAACGGACAGATAGCCGGAGAGCTTGGAGCGCATTTCGCTGCCGGTGATGCAGACGATGTTGCAGTAGGGGAGGGCCTTTTCCGCCACCGGCGCGGCGTCCACAATGCCGTACTGGGCGATGAGCTGGGCGGCGTCGGCGGTGTTGGCGTTGACCCAGTCCACAGAGGCGGCGTAGTCCTTCAGGAAGGCGTCCACGGCGCCGGGATGCGCCTGCGTCACATCCCGGCGGGCTACCACCACGCCGGTGATGAGGGCGGAGCCGTTGTTCAGAGCGTCCCACTGCTCCGTCAGATCCAGCGCCGTCCGCAGGCCTTCGATCTTCGTCTGCGCCACGGTGACAAAGGGCTGAGGCAGCATGGCGATCGTGGCCGCGCCGGAGGCCAGAGCGGCCACGCATTCGCTGTGCTCACTCTTCCAGTCAATGGTGACGTCCTTGTCCGGATCCACGCCGTTCTGGCTCAGCAGATACCGCAGGGCGTATTCCGGCGTGGAATCCTTGCCGGCGGAGACGATGGTTTTGCCCTTCAGGTCCGCCATGGAGTGAACAGTGTCGCCGTTTTCCACAAGATACAGAACGCCCAGAGTATTGACGGCCAGCACCTGGATCTGCCCCTCGGTCTTGCTGTACAGCGCCGCGGCCATGTTGGCGGGGACGCAGGCCATGTCCAGCTCTCCGCTGATGAGGCTGGGCGTCACCTCGTCGGCGGAGCCTGCCAGGGTGAAGGTATAAACATTCTGGGACTGCAGAACAGAATCGGCCTCCGCGCCCTGGTCCGGGGAATACGTGGAACTGAGAAGCGCCGCGGTCCGGTCGTCGCTGTCCTGCATCAGCTTCACCAGGCCCATGGCGGTGGGGCCCTTCAGGGCCGCCACGGAGAAGCTGGCGGCGTCGTCGGACGCCTCCGCCTGAGAAGATGACGCCCCGGAACCGGACGCCGTCCCGGAACCGGACGCCGCGGAAGAACCGGCGCTCTGGCCGCAGGCGGTCAGAGACAGCGCCATGGCCCCGGCCAGCGCCAGGGTGATCCATTTTTTCAAACCATTCATCGTGTTGTTTCCTCGCTTTTCTACAGAGTCATAAATTTTATTTCGCCGGGACAAAGGTTCCGGCGGAATATGCTGAAAAACGGGCCCTTACAAGGCCTCCTCCGGGGCGTAGACCGTTTTGGCGGTGACGCCGGGCAGACGCCCCAGCTTGCCCGACAGGGCGGAGATCACGTCTCCCGGCGCGTCCAGCGCCACGCTGATGATGTTGACGCCCCGCTGCCGGCAGGGAACTCCCATCCGGCCGATCACATAGCCTCCGTACTGGTGCAGCAGGCTGTTGAGCCGGGCCACGGAGTCCGGCTCCTTGACAATGATGGCCACTACCGCCACCCGGGTGTCCTGTCCTTCCATGGAAACTGCCTCCCCATCTCAGATAAATCAAATAAAAAATCCCCTCCGCCACGCCGGCGGAGGGGACGGAAGCGCACAGAACCAACCGCGGAGAAATGCTCTTCGCGGCTGCTGGCATCTTCCGGTCCGGAACGCATCCGCTCCCGTCAGAATGGCAGAATCTCAATGATGGCTGTCGCCGGTCGGAAGGTTCCTTCCGGAAACAGCCCTATCATAGCACAGCGCCGCCGGGCCGTCAATGGGGGGATTTCCGACTGAAAGTCTTGCCATTTGACAGTGCTTGATGTAAAATAGGGCAGAAGTTGTATGTGCCTGTCAAATGCACGGAAACCGCCTGCGCGCAGGCGTTCGGGCATGGTGAAATTGCCGGGGAAATCGAAGATGCGCGGAACGTTTTCCGTCCTTTTCTTTTCAGCGGAGGGCAGTGCATGAAAAACATCCGGCGAAGACGGTTACAATAAAAGAATGGAAAAAAGCGGCCCGGAAAGCGCGAGAGGCTTCCGGGAGCTGACAGGAGGGTCCTATGGAAGAGAACAGACAGATTTCGTTCCTGCCGGTGATTCTGGGCGGAGACATCACCACCTACAGTCTGGCCCGCAGCTTTCACGAGGAATACGGCGTCCGGAGCGTGGCGGTGAGCATGCTCAAGAGCATCATGATCTCCCACTCCAGCATTATTGAGAATCTTGTGGTGCCGGATATGGACAACCGGGACCGCTTTGTCCAGCGGCTGGTGGAAATCGCCGGCCGGTATCCCGGAAAGAAGCTGCTGCTGATGGCCTGCGGCGACTGGTACGTCCGGATGATCGTGGAAAACCGGTCGGAGCTGGAGAAATACTATGTCATCCCCTATATCGGCGAGGAGCTGCTCAACCGGCTGGTGCTCAAGGACTCCTTCTACCGGATCTGCGACGAGGTGGGGGTGCCCTATCCCAAAACCTTTGTCTACGACTGCAGGGACCCCCAGCCTCTGAAGTTCGATTTCTCCTATCCGGTGATTGCCAAGCCCGCCTCCTCCGCCGCCTATCACTACGCCAAATTCGAGGGAAAGAAAAAGGTTTTCCGCATGAAGACGGAGGAAGAGCTCTCCGCCATGCTGGATAAGCTCCGGGCCAGCGGCTACGACTACAAGTTCCTGATTCAGGATACCATTCCCGGCCTGGATTACAACATGCGGATTCTCACCTGCTACTGCGACCGTCACGGAAAGGTCCGGTTTTTCTCCTCCGGCCATGTGCTGCTGGAGGATAACGCCGCCATGGGCGTGGGCAATCCCGTGGCCATCATCAACGATGTAAACCCCGAGATCATGGAAAACGCCCGGCGGCTGCTGGAGCACGTGGGCTACACGGGCTTTGCCAACTTCGACATCAAATACGACCAGCGGGACGGCTCGTTCCGCTTCTTTGAGATCAACACCCGTCTGGGCCGCAGCAACTTCTATATCACCGGCAGCGGCTTCAACGCGGTGAAGTGGATTGTGGACGACCTGATCTATGAGAAGGAGTTCGACGATGAGCCGGTGGTGGCGGACAATCAGGACAGTTTGTATACAGTGGTGCCCAAGGACGTCCTGATGAACTATGTGAAGGATGAAACGCTCCGCCGGCGGGTGCGGGAGCTGTATGCGAAGAAGGGCTGCGTCCATGACCCTCTGAGCTATTCCGGAGAGCGGAATCTCATCCGCAGGCTCTATCCCATTTACTTTATGTGGAAGCAGCGGCGGAAGTTCCGGCACTGAACCGCCGAAAATCAGAAGAAAGCAGGTACTTTGCTCCATGTGTGGATTTGTTGGGTTCCTTGATGAAGAGATCACCTATTCTCCGAAGGATGTGGTCTGGGCCATGGGGGAGAAGATCGCCCACCGCGGGCCGGACTCTGACGGGTATTTCTGTGAAAACCATGTGGGTATGGGCTTCCGGCGGCTGTCCATCATTGATCTGGAGGGAGGCAGTCAGCCCATTTTCAACGAGGACCGGAATCTGGTCATTACCTATAACGGCGAGGTCTACAACTTTCAGGAGCTGCGGGAGCAGCTGCTGGCCCGGGGCCACGTCTTCACTACCCGCACCGATACGGAGGTGCTGCTCCATGGCTATGAGGAGTGGGGCGAGGCCCTGCCGGAGAAGCTCCGGGGCATGTTCGCCTTCGTGATCTACGACCGGAAGCGGGAGCGCCTGTTCGGCGCCCGGGATATCTTCGGCATCAAGCCCTTTTACTACTACCGCAGGGGCGGCACGTTCCTGTACGGCAGCGAGATCAAGGCGTTTCTGGCCCATCCCCATTTCCGGCGGGAATTCAATGAAAAGTGGCTGTCCACCTATCTGTGCATGGAATATATCCCCAACGAGGAGACGCTGTTCGCCAATGTCTGCAAGCTTCCGGCCGGGTGCCGTTTTACCTATCACAAGGGCGAACTGAGCATCAGCCGCTATTTTGACCTCCGCTACCGGATTGACCGCACCCGGACCATGGAGCAGTGGGAGGACGCCATTGAGGAGACCTTCCGGGCTTCCTGCCGGGCCCACCGCATCAGTGATGTGGAGGTGGGCTGCTTCCTCAGCAGCGGCGTGGATTCCAGCTATGTGACCCGCCTTCTGCGGGATGACATGCCGGTGAAGGCCTTCTCCATCGGCTACGCGGAGGAGAAGTACAGCGAGCTGGCCAACGCGGAGGAGTTGGCGGAGAAGATCGGCGTGGAGTGCATCACCCGGAAAATCACCGCCCGGGAGTTCTTCGACGCGGTGCCCGACGTCCAGTACCACATGGACGAGCCGCTGCCCAATCCCTCCGCCATCCCCCTGTATTATCTGACGCAGATGGCCAGCCGCTACGTGAAGGTGGTCCTCTCCGGAGAGGGCGCGGATGAGCTGTTCGGCGGCTACAACTATTATAAAGAGTGCCTGGACTTCGAGAAGTATCTGAAGGTGCCCCAGGGCATCCGGAATGTGCTGGGAGGCGCGGCGGAGAAGCTGCCGCCCTTCCATGGCCGCCGCTTCCTGATGCGGGGCCGTCTGCCGCTGGAAAAGCGGTATATCCGCAACAACTACGACTTCCAGTACCGGGAGCTGGGAACCTATCTCCCGGAGGGCTGTCCCACCGTGGAGCCCAGCACCCTGACCAAGCCCTATTTCGACCGCGCGGCCGGGGAGGACGAGGTGACCCGGATGCAGTACGCGGATATCTGCACCTGGCTGCCCTTTGACATTCTTCAGAAGGCGGACAAGATGAGCATGGCCGCCTCTCTGGAGCTGCGGGTTCCCTTCCTGGACCGGGAGGTGCTGAAGCTGGCGGTGCAGATTCCGCCGGAGTACCGGGTGACCAAGGAGATGACCAAGGTGGCCCTCCGGAAGACGGCCGCCCGGGTGCTGCCGGAGAAGTCCGCCAAAATGCCGAAGATCGGCTTCATCACTCCCCTCAACGACTGGATGCGGCAGGACGAGTTCTACCGGCGGATTCGGACGGCCTTTGAAAGCGATGACGCCGGGCGGTTCTTCCGGACCGACGCGATTCTGGAGCTGCTGGAACGGCACAAGGCCGGGCACAACGGCGGAATGAAGCGCATCTGGACGATTTACTGCTTCCTGGTGTGGTATGACCGGTTCTTCCACTGCCCCTGCGCCGCAGAACAGTGAAACGGGGCACGGGAGCAAGAGAAGGCGGCGGGCGGAGCGCCTGCCGCCGGCAGGAGGATTCGGCGGAGTATGCCTGAGAGAAAGAAAAACAGTTTTTTAGGCGGCGCGGCGGTGCTTGCCGCGGGCATTGTCATTGTCAAGATTCTGGGCGCCATCTATAAGATTCCCATTGTCAATGTTCTGGGCAGCAGCTATGCCGACTTCCAGAACGCCTACTATATCTACGCGCTGCTGCTGACCATCTCCACCGCCGGGCTGCCGGTGGCGCTGTCCAAGATGGTGGCGGCGGCGGACGCACGGGGAGAGGAACGGCAGGTCCAGAAAATCTTCCGGGTATCCCTGGGCGTGTTTCTGGCGCTGGGGGTGGCGTCCTTTTTCGTCATGTTCTTCGGGGCGGACTGGCTGGCGGACCTGCTGAACGACCCGCTGGCGTCCAAGAGCATCCGGGCGCTGTCGCCGGCGGTGATCTGCGTGGGCTGCCTGGCCTCCTTCCGGGGATATGCCCAGGGCCATTCCAACATGGTTCCCACGGCGGTGTCCCAGATTATCGAGGCCCTGTGCAAGCTGGTGATCGGCCTGACGCTGGCGGTGCTGGCGGTGAAGGCGGGCAGAAGCGGAGACACCGCCGCGGCCATGGCGATTGTCGGCGTTACCACCGGCTCGTTCGTGGCGCTGGCCTATATGATTCTGGAGTATCTGCGCAGCCGGCGGCCCGCCCGGACGGATGAGGAGACCGCACCGGCAGGGAGCATCCTCCGGGAGCTTCTGGCCATTGCCATCCCCATCACCCTGACCTCCTCCGCCGTGTCGGTCATCAACCTGATTGATACGTCTCTGGTTCAGGGGCGGCTGCAAAAATCACTGGAGATGACGCTGGACCAGTCCCGGGAGCTGTTTTCCGCCTATTCCGGCGTGATGACTCTCTACAATCTCCCGGCGTCGCTGATTATCGCCATCACGGCCTCCATCATTCCGGCGGTCTCCGCCAGCCTGGCCCGTTCGGATCAGCGGGGCGCCGCCCGGGTGGCCCGGGCCTCCCTGCGGATTACGGCGCTGCTGGTGCTGCCTATGGGAGCGGGGCTGTCCGTGCTGGCCAAGCCCATCGTCCAGCTGCTGTTCCACCGGCTGGACCCGGAGGTGTCCGGGCCGCTGCTGGCCATGCTGGGCATTGCCTCGGTGTTTGTGTGCATCATGTCCGTGTCCAACTCCATTCTTCAGGCCTATGGCTACGAGCGGCTGCCGGTGCTGATTATGATTCTCGGCGGCGTGGTGAAGATTGTGGTGAATTTCAATCTGGTGGCGATTCCGTCAGTGAATATCAACGGCGCTCCCATCGGAACCCTTTGCTGCTTCGGGCTGGCGGCGGTGCTGGATCTGATCGTTATCCGGCGGATTCTGCCCCGGCCGCCCCGGTATGGGCGGATGTTCCGGGGGCCGCTGCTGGCGACCGTCCTGATGGCCCTGTCCGCCAGAGGCAGCTACTGGCTGGCCAGCCTGTTTCTGGGAAACACGCTGTCCACGCTGCTTGCCATGGCGGTGGCGGCGGCGGTGTATTTCTTCCTGGTGGTGTTCCTTCAGCTGATCTCCCGGGAGGACCTGTCGCTGATGCCCAAGGGGGAGAAGCTGGCGGATCTGCTGCGTCTGCCGGACCGCCGGCACGGGACGCGCTGAAAGAGCGCCGTCTCCGCGCAGGCCGCGGCGGAAGACGGCCGCGGCTGCTCTCACGCCGGCCGGCGCGGAACTCCGCGGGGCCTTTTCCGCAGGCTGAGCCCCGGAACCGCCTGGTTCCGGGGCTGCTTTTTCCATGTAGGCCATCCGGGCCGGTTTTCCGGCCCGGAAAAAGATTTCCTTGACTCTACAATCGTTATAGAGTTTATGCTGTGGTTATTCTGAGAAAAGGAGCCATCATCCCATGGAACGAAATCTCACGGAAGGCAGCGTATTCAAAACCATTCTCCGGTTTTCTCTTCCGTACCTGCTTTCCTATTTTCTTCAGACGCTTTACGGCATGGCGGATCTGTTCATCATCGGCCAGTTTGAAGGCGTGGCCAGTACCACGGCGGTGTCCGTCGGTTCGCAGGTCATGCACATGCTGACGGTGATGATCGTGGGCCTGGCCATGGGCGCGACGGTTCATATCGCGCAGGCCGTGGGCGGCGGCGACCGCGCCCGGGCGGCCGCCGATACCGGCAACACGGTGACGCTGTTCATGGCGCTCTCCGTTGTGCTGACGGGGCTGCTGCTTGCGTGCACGGACGGCATCGTCTCGGTGATGTCCACGCCTGCCGAGGCGGCTGCCGGTACGAGGGCTTACCTGACGGTCTGCTTTGCCGGTATCCCCTTTATCACCGCGTACAACGTGATCAGCTCTATATTCCGGGGCATGGGAGACAGCAAAAGCCCCATGTACTTCATTGCCGTGGCCTGCGCCGCCAATATCGCTCTGGACTATGTGTTCATGGGCGCGCTGGGGATGGGCCCCGCCGGGGCGGCGCTGGGAACCACGCTGTCTCAGGCGGTCAGTGTGCTGGTTTCTCTGGCGGTCATTATCCGGCGCAGGAGCCTATCCCTTCGCCGGAGCGACTTCCGTCCCCGGCGGGAGGCCATCGGCCGTATTCTGAAGATCGGCGTTCCCATTGCTGTGCAGGACGGACTGATTCAGATCTCCTTTATCGTCATCACCGTCATTGCCAACCGCCGGGGGCTGACGGACGCCGCCGCGGTGGGCATCGTGGAGAAGATCATCGGCTTTGTGTTTCTTGTTCCGTCCTCCATGCTCTCCGCCGTATCCGCTCTGGGGGCGCAGAATATCGGCGCCGGGAAGCCGGACCGGGCTGTTGCCACGCTGCGGTACGCCTGCCTGATGGCCTGCGGCTTCGGAATTACGATGGTAGGGCTGATTCAGTTTGCCGCCGAGCCGCTGGTGGGCTTGTTTACGGATACCGCCCGTGCCGATGGGGCCGAGGTAATCCGCATGGGCGGCCAGTATCTCCGGGGCTATATCTGGGACTGCTTCTTTGCCGGTATCCAGTTCAGCTTCAGCGGCTATTTCTGCGCCTGCGGAAGGTCTGAGCTTTCCTTCCTGCACAACCTCCTGTCCATTGTGCTGGTGCGGATTCCCGGCGCGTATCTGGCGTCCAGGCTGTTTCCGCAGACGCTCTTTCCCATGGGGCTGGCCAATGCCTTCGGATCGCTGCTGTCGAGCGTTATCTGCGTGATTGCTTTCCGCGTTCTGCGCCGCCGCGCCTCAGCTCCGCTGAAAGGGGAAATTTGAGTATGGGGATGGAAAGGCTTTTCCAGATCGGGGATATGGCCCGCCTCTTTCACCTCAGCGTCAGCAGCATCCGCCATTATGAAGCGCTGGGATTGCTGACGCCGGAGCGCGTCGATCCCGATACCGGATACCGCTATTACAGCCCCCGGCAGTTCGAGGCGTTCAACACCATCCGGTATCTTCGGGCCCTGGGCCTCCCGCTGCATGAGATCGCGGACTTTCTGCAAAACCGGGATGTCGATAAGATTGAGGAAAAGCTGCGGGCTCAGAAAGCCGCGGTGGTAAAAAAACAGCGGGAGCTGGCGCAGATCGAGCGTAAGATTGACACCCGTCTGCGGCAGCTTCAGGATGCGCAGTCTTCCGTTCTGAACCGGATCGAGCTGCTGCGTACTCCTGCCTGCCGGCTGTTCTGGGTTGAAGAGCCGCTGGAAATTCAGGACTATCAGGACATGGAGCTGCCCACCAGCCGTCTGGTTGAGGCGCAGGCGGAGGCGGTGGTCTTTCTGGGCAAGGTGGGCGTCAGCATCGCGGCGGAGCATCTGACGGCGGGGCGCTTTACCCGGTACGACGGTATTTTTTTGGTGCTGGATGACGCGGACCATTTTACCGGCGCGGTTATGAAGATTCCGGAGACGCTCTGCGTCCGCGTGCGCTTCCGGGGCAGTCATCCCCAGGCGCCGGAGCAGTACGGCCGCCTGATGTCCTATATCCGGGAGCACCGGCTGAGCGCCGCGGGCTTCTCCCGGGAGATTACCGTGATTGATTACGGCATTACCAACGACACGGAAAAATTCCTCACCGAAATCTCGATTCCGGTCCGGGCGTCCTGAGGGGACGGCCGGGCCGGAATTTTCTGCGGAAAACCGGCGAAAGCGGGAACACCGCGATTCCGGCACGCGAAAGGCCGAAAGGCGCCGGGGCAGGGAGGTGCTGCGCTTCCATCCGCATGGTTTTAAGACCGGCATGATGAGGACAGGCGTCGATTCCTTTAAGATCGTGAAACCGCACAGTTTCATTCTGATGGTCAGTAGTCTTCTGAGAGTAAAAAATCAGCCGGAGCATATCAAAATGCCCCGGCTGGTTGACATAACTGCTTGGGCGCCCTTTTGTGCTTCCGGCAGGGCGCTGAACATGATTTGTATGTGAAACTGAGAATAAACGTCCGTTCAAATACTGGGGAGCCCCCGAAAGCTGTGCCATTCCGCCGGAATGGCACAGCTTTTTTTGATGCTGTAAAAATGGAACCGTCCATGCGCGGCGGCATGAGGAGCGCTGTGAGCTTGTCAGCGGGTGGGCCGCTCACTTTTGACGGAAGAGCGCTATACCTTCGATGCCGCATTCTGCTGCGGCTGTTCCTCGGGGAACTCTTTCACAAATGCATTGATGAACGCATCCATAATGCGTGAGCGGTAGGCGAGCCGGTGGTACACCAGGGAAAGCTCTGTTGTTGCGTCAAGGTGCTCTACGCGAAAGGCATACAGCTGATTTTCCGAGGAGGAGAGGCAGTTTATCTCCTCCATACGGCGCAGGAACATCTGCGGACAAAAGCAGCTGCACATGCTGCGGGCCGCCAGAAGAAGCTGGAGCTCAAAGTCGGAAATCTGTGTCAGAATATGAAGAGAAATGCCTTCTGTGTCGCAGAAGCGGTCAATTTTATTGCGGAAGCGGCTGATCGGCGGCGGAAGGACATAATCAAGCTTTGTAAGATCCCTGAGAGCGATGGTGTCCTTGACAGGGGAGATGCCGCAGCTGCGCAGCGTGGATTTTGATGTGATGAGGTAAGACGGCTCGTTGCGCAGATGGATGCGCATAAAGTCCGGCGAAGAGCGCGGATCGACGCCAAAGAAAAAGTCGATATCGCCATTGAGCAGCATGCGCTCATTGGAAAACATGTCCTGATAGAAAAAGTCGATGGTCACGTCCGGGTAGTCAGACCAGAAGCGCTGGAGAATATTCGGCATAAGGATACGGGAGCGGGTGGAATGAACGCCGATTCGCAGATGCCCCTGCTTATCGTGCTTTATTTCGTCCAGCTGCACGGCCAGCCCCTGCTCCAGAATTCCAATCTGCTGAGCGGTGCGTACGAGCGCCTCACCCGCCATCGTCAGATGGAACCGGGGGGCGCGTGTGAACAGGACTCCGTATTGCTTTTCGAGCCGGCGGATATGATTGCTGAGGTTCTGCGGTGAAATATAGAGCTTTTCGGCGGCGCGGGCAAGGCTCTGCTCCTGAACGACGGTTATAAAATACTGCAGCGAAATATTCACACGCACACCTCCCGCGCGGTCAGATCCGCCGGAGCCTTCTTCTGGCCGGCGCAGAGAAACGGTCCGGAATGCGCTGGGTGAAGTTGCTGCGCAGGGCGTCGATTTCCTCGTCACACAGCGCGCGTTTCGGCAGAATATAGAGCTCCTGTGAGGAGATGTAGATCAGAAACAGTTTGCTCAGCTCGAATACGGCGGTCAGCCGGTTGATGGAACAGGAATGACGGATGTTTCGCTCAGGGACCTGAAGAAAGAGCTGGTTTGCCTGCAGTGTGACCGTGAAGCTGCAGCCGATCAGCGTGTCGGGCGACATCACATATTTGCGGATGCGGAGCTCTACGCCCGCAAAGAATACAAGCCCCCATATCAGATAGGCGACGATAATGAATGCGGCGAGGTAGTTGACCTGCCAGAGCTCCGCCATAATCCCGTAAAGATAGACCAGCCCGCCGGCAAGAAACAGCGCAAGCACCTGTAAGGAACGGCGGTGCTGCAGCGCCGCCGCGTAGTACGAGGCGTGGCGGAAATCGTCGACCGTGATGGTGTAATTTGTCTGAATCGTGCCCATGTGCGGTGTTCCTCCCGTAAAAGCAGAGACTTTGTGAAATGATTGCCTATTATAGCATGGCGCTTTTCCAATGACAATAGGATTTTGACTTATCTGCAAGTTTAGCAAAAAGATGATGCATTTTTCTTCAAAAGATACAGAAATTGCGGCGGACGAAGAAAAACAGCCGCAAAGACAGAAGGATAAAAAACAGTGTCATAAAGGTGGCGCTTAATCAAATGGCAAGAAAATGGTTTTAAATTGCGCAAAAACATGCGGATTCACTGAAATTACGCAAAAACAGTAAACAATATGAATGGGTTTACAGATGATCAAAAAGGGCGGAGAAAGAAAAGAGAGAGCCGCATATACACATATTTGTTTATAAATAAAACTTAAAAGATGCTTGAGTGTTTTGGATGCTTGCGATAAATTATAGAAAAGAGCACCGGTGTTTTTAGAATTTATGAACAAAGCTGCCAGAGACTGGAACTTTGCAAATGCAGGATGAATTGAATTTTTTTGCATTTTGCGCTGCCGGCCGACGCGGAAAAACGTATCGGAAAGGGACTGGATACCACCCGCCTGGGCAGCGGTTCAAGTTATGTCAGGAGGATCACCGTTATGGGGAAAGAAGCGCTGGAGGGCGTCCGCGTTCTCGATATCGCCACTGTCATTGCGGCCCCGTGGGCCGCGGGCTATCTGGCGGATTTTGGCGCAGAGGTCATCAAAGTAGAAATGCCGGGACGCGGAGACGCTTTTCGTGCAATGGGGCCGCTCAAAGACGGCGTCAGCACCCGCTGGCCCTCTATGGGACGCAATAAAAAGAGCATCACACTGGATTTCCACTACAAAGAGGGGCAGAAGCTCTTCCTGGAGCTGGTTGCCAAAAGCGACGCAGTGATTGAAAACTTCAAAACGGGTACGCTGGATAAGTGGGGCGTTGGCATTGAGGAGATGCGGAAGGTCAATCCGGATATCATTGTCACTCACGTTACCGGCTATGGGCAGACCGGCCCCAATGCGCATCTCGCTGGTCTCGGTACGCCGCTGCAGGCTTTCTCCGGTATGACCTACATGCAGGGCTATCCGGACCGTCCGCCGGTTAGTCCTCCCTTTGCGCTGGCGGACTATATAGCGGGCCTCAACGCCGTGATCGGCACGATGATTGCGCTCTATCATCGCGATGCGCTCAAGGGCAGGCCGCAGGAGGTTGATGTCAGCCTTTATGAAGGCATCTTCCGTATGGAAGAGGCGATGGTCGCGCAGTACGATCTGTTTGGAACGGTTCGTGAGCGCAGCCCGATGCCCTCCGGAGCCAGCTGCCCGATTGGTACATTTGAAACAAAGGACAAGCGCTACGCCATCATCGTGTGCAGCACGAATCCCGTATTTGAGCATCTCTGCGACGCAATGGGGAAGGGGGAGGAATGGCTGCCGAAGTACGCGCTGGCCAAGGACCGCCTTGCCGATCCAAAGCCGATTATGGACGCTGTGACACAGTGGGTGGCGGACCACACCTTTGATGAGATCAAGGAGCGCTGCGACAAGGCCGGCTGTCCGGTTTCGGCGATTTACAGCATGAAGGATATTTTTGAAGATCCGCAGTATGCCGCCCGGCATGATATCGTTGAAATGCCCTGTGAGGAGTTCGGCTCCATCAAGATGCCCGCCGTTTGCCCCATCCTCACGGAGACGCCGGGGCAGATCAAGTGGACAGGCCCCAGGCTCGGCTCATATAATGAGGAGATTTACAAGGGCCTGCTCGGCAAGAGCGATGAGGAGTTTGCGCGGCTCAGGGAAGAAAAGATCATCTGAAACAAGAGGATTGTCTCAGAAGACTGTTTTCTGGTATTCTTAGTATGCGTGCGTGAAAGCGGGGCATACGAAAATAAAACAGACACAATGTGATTTGGAGGAGAATTATGAAAAAGTTATTCGCACTCATTCTTGCGGCGCTGATGCTCCTGTCTCTTGCTGCCTGCGGCGGAAAGACAGACCCTACATCTGACGGCAGCGATCAATCGGGGGAGAAGATCGAATCCAGCTCCGGCACTTCTGTCGATATGTGGAGAATCGGTACGGCTTCCATGACTGGCAACTTCTACACCATTGGCTCCGCCATTGCCCAGATGATCAACAATTGCATGGATGGAGAAGAGGCGGCGGCACAGGCCACCGGCGGTTCCGCCGACAACTGCTGGCTGCTTGAGGACAAGGAGATTGAGCTTGCGCTGATCCAGTCCGCCACGGCCAAGCAGGCGGTTGATGGTCTGGACGCGTTTGAAAACCACCCCATCGACATGATGCGCGGCATCGGCGTCACGCAGCTCAATACGTTCCACTGCATCGTCAACAAGAACTCCGGCGTTGAAAAGATCGAGGATCTCACCGGCAAGAAGATCGGCGTCGGACCGATGGGCGGCGGCGTTGAGGTTAACGCGAACATTCTTCTCAGCGAGTTTGGCGTGACGGATTTCTCCCCGATCTACGGTACGATGGGTGAAGCGCTTGAGCAGGTCCAGACCGGTGAGGTTGACTGTGTAATCTACGCGACCACCGTTGGCTCCGCCAATGTTTCCGATTGCCTTGACAGCGGCAAGTGCGAGCTGATCGGCATGAGCGCCGAGAAGGCGGAGGAGATATGCGCGAACCGTGCGGAGTTCGGCGTTGCCACCATTCCCGCTGATACTTATAAAGATCAGACCGAAGACGTTGCGACCTTTGCCGGCACGTGCCTGATCCTTACCCGCGAGGACATCAGCGAGGAAGATGTCTATCAGCTTACCAAGGCGTTCTATGAAAACCATGATTACCTTGTCAACCAGAACGCGCTGTTCAGTGACATTACGCCCGGTATTGCTTCTGTTGGTATGTGCGTTCCGTTCCATCCGGGCGCTGAGCGCTACCTGAAGGAGCAGGGCGTACTGTAAAATTACGCCGATATACATCGCCGTCCCAGCGGAGTTTCTTCGCAATTCTGCGGAAAGCTCCGCTGGGAGTATACTGAAGAATTTATTTCATTCGTTTTAGGAGGGGCTATGCTTTTCAACAAGAGCAAAAACAAGCCGATTGAAGGAACGCCGCAGGAGGAAGAACTCGATCTTCAGAACCTGACAGTGGAACAGGTCGGCCAGATGGACGATGAAGAACTTGAGAATATCGGACAGAAAAAGAAGAAAAAGACCAAGAGGAGAAAGTTTGAAACACCAAAGCTCAAGCTGCTGATCTCCGTGATCACAATCGCGATGTCCTGCTATCACCTCATCACGGCGGTTTACAGCCTCAGCCCGCTGCTCCAGCGGGGCATCCATCTGATGTTTGTTCTGGTGCTGGTGTATCTGCTGTATCCCGCAAATTCCAAGTCTCCGAAGCTGCGTCCCAGCTTGTTTGACTGGGGCCTTGTCATCGCATCCGTCGTATCGGTAGGCAGCCTGATCCTGAACTTCCAGCGTCTGTCCGCCTCGGGCGGCCGCCCGCAGGGACTCGACCTTGTCTTCGGCGTGATCACGGTTCTGCTGGTGCTTGAGTGCGCGCGCCGCACGCTGGGCTATATTCTTCCCGGCATGGCGATCTTCATGATGAGCTACGGCTATTGGGGCAGATTCATCTCCGGTCCGCTCAAGCACGGAGGCTTTTCCTGGCAGCGCATCATCCGTCACCTGACACTCACCACAGAGGGCGTTTACGGTCAGATCCTCGGCGTTTCTTCCACCTTTATTTACATGTTCATCCTCTTCGGCGCGTTCCTGTCTGTTACCGGCATGTCCGCGGTGTTCAATGACATTGCGTTGGCACTGGCTGGCGGAACCCGCGGCGGTCCCGCGAAGGTTTCCGTCGTGGCCAGCGGCTTGATGGGCAGCGTCAGCGGTTCTGCTTCCGCCAACGTTGTTACAACGGGTGCGTTTACCATTCCGCTGATGAAGAAGATGGGCTATAAGAATTACTTCGCCGGATCCGTTGAGGCGGTTGCCTCCACAGGCGGCCAGATCATGCCCCCTGTCATGGGCTCTGCGGCATTCCTGATTGCCGACTCGCTCGGCGTGCCCTTCATCGAGGTTATCAAAGCGGCGCTGATTCCCGCGATTCTTTACTATATCAGCGTTTGGCACATGGTTGATCTGCGCGCGAGAAAGGATCATATCTGCGGTCTCAACAAGAGCGAACTGCCCAATCTCAAAAGGATCATACTGGAACGCGGCCACCTGCTGATCCCACTGATCGGTATCATTTACATGCTCTGCGCCGGCTATAACGCGATGAAGGCCGCCGTAATCGGCATCATTCTTTCCGTTGTCGCCAGCTTCCTCAAAAGAGCGACATGGATTAAGCCCAAGGATCTGCTCAAGGCGATGGAATCCGGTGCGCTCAGCGCCCTTTCCGTTGCCGCGGCCTGCGCCGTGATCGGCATCCTTGTCGGCATGTTCTCCCTGACCGGCGCGATTCTTGCTGTGGGCGCGGCGATCCTTCAGCTCGGCCACGGTATGCTGCTGCCGACGCTGATTCTCACAATGCTCGTTGCCACGGTTCTCGGCATGGGTATGCCGACCACCGCGTGCTATGTGCTTACCAGCACGGTTGCGGCTCCTGCGCTGATTAAGATGGGCGTTCCCGCCATGGGCGCGCACATGTTTGTGTTCTATTACGGCATTCTCTCCGCAATCACGCCTCCGGTCGCCACGGCGGCGTACACGGCGGCGGGTCTCGCTGGTTCTGACCCGAACCGCACGGGCTTTGCGGCGGTACGGCTGGCGGCAACGGGCTTTATCATTCCGTTCATGTTCGTTTACAGTCCGGAATTGCTTCTGCTTGGCGACCTGTCTGCGCTTACAATTGTCCGCGTGATCGTCACGTCTCTGATCGGCGTATTTTCGCTCGGCCTTGGTATTGAAGGGTTCTATTATCGTAAGCTGAATATCATTGAGCGCGCCGT
>ERZ808240.2594-NODE-2594-length-19275-cov-8.469459_pt1 | contig 19275 bp, 16 predicted proteins | sample MGYA00521084_ERZ808240 | MGnify/ENA primary metagenome ERZ808240 (study PRJEB31516, sample SAMN03275571) | gut metagenome | biome: mammalia-associated habitat; material: feces | host: Papio cynocephalus | place: Kenya | collected 2012-08-06 ...
CCGGCTTCGGCGACCGCCGCAAGGAAATGCTCAAGGATATCGCCATCCTGACGGGCGGCACCTATATTTCCTCCGAGCTCAACATGAACCTGCCGGACACCCAGATCACCGACCTCGGCACGGCCCGCCAGGTCAAGGTCACCAAGGACAACACCGTCATCGTCGACGGCGCTGGCGACGCCAACGAGATCAAGGCCCGCATCGCCGAGATCAAGAACACCATCTCCGTCACCACCTCCGACTACGACAAGGAAAAGCTGCAGGAGCGTCTTGCCAAGCTGTCCGGCGGCGTCGCCGTCATCAAGGTCGGCGCACAGACCGAAGTGGCCATGAAGGAACAGAAGCTCCGCGTCGAGGACGCTCTGAACGCGACCCGCGCAGCTGTTGAGGAAGGCATCGTCGCCGGCGGCGGCACCGCTTACGTCAACGCCATCCCGGCTGTCGAGAAGCTGGTCGCCAAGCTCTCCGGCGATGAGAAGACCGGCGCGCAGATCATTGCCCGCGCCCTGCAGGCCCCGATCCGCCAGATCGCGGAGAACGCCGGCGTCGACGGCTCCATCGTCTATGACAAGATCCGCTCGAGCCGCAAGGTCGGCTATGGCTACAACGCCTATTCCGAGACCTACTGCGACATGATCCCGTCCGGCATCGTCGACCCGACCAAGGTCACGCGTACCGCACTGGAGAATGCGGCGTCCATCGCCTCCTGCGTGCTGACGACCGAGTCTCTGGTCGCCGACAAGCCCGATCCCAAGGCTGACGCCGCAATGGCGGCCGCAGCAGCCCAGGGCGGCATGGGCGGCGGCATGTATTGATCCGCAGCTGAAAAGCCCCAAAGCCGGGGACCTCGTTGAGGTCCCCGGCTTTTTTGTATGTGTCTGGAAGACAATGGTTTGCTTTTTGTCCGTATTTCTGGTATGCTGAACATTACCGCGGTCAACGCGGTATTTTTTACGGATAAATATAGCGTCAGCTGACAAGGGCCCGCATGGTTTTCCCGGGCCTGGACAACCGCTGGCTTCGTTATCCTCGTTGGCGGGCGACAGCCCGCCCGCCTCGTCTGCCTTGCCAGCCGCCGTCCATGCTCCGGGAAAACTCGAAGACCCGCCGGGCGCTCCGGCGCGTTTTTCGCAAGGCAGAGGACGCAGGCAGGCTGGCGCCTGTCAAGGACGATAACGCAGCGAAAGGCGGGCCGGAGCGTCCTGCGGGCATGTGTGCCCTTGTCAGCTGACGCTACACAGAAGGGAAGGATGCTCCTTGGGCGGAAGTACGCTGGATATGACGAAAGGCAGTCCGTGGAAGCTGATCACGCAGTTTGCCGTGCCCGTGTTCCTCAGCCAGGTCTTTCAGCAGCTTTACAACACGGCGGACGCGCTGATCGTCGGCCGGTTTCTCGGCGATGAGGCGCTTGCGGCCGTCAGTGCGTCCGGGCCTCTCATTTTCCTGCTCATCAGCTTCTTTACGGGGCTTTCCATGGGCGCGGGCGTCACGATCTCGCGGTACTTCGGCGCGGGCGACTATGGCCGCGTGTCCAAGGCCATTCATACCGACGTGATGCTGGGCCTGCTCAGCGGCATCATTCTGACCGTCGTGGGCGTTTTGCTGACGCCGACGTTCCTGCGCTGGATGGGCACCGCGCCGGAGGTCCTGCCGGACGCGATCGCGTATTTCCGGTACTATTTCTTCGGCGTGCTGGCCGTCGTCATGTACAACATGTGCAAGAGCATCATGAACGCGCTCGGCGACAGCAAGCGGCCGCTCTATTACCTCATCATCTCGTCTTTGACCAATATCGTGCTCGATCTGCTGTTCATCGGCGGTTTCGGCTGGGGCGTATGGTCGGCGGCCGTCGCCACGACGATCTCGCAGGCCGTGAGCATGGTGCTGTGCCTCATCCATCTGATGAAAAAGGGCACGATCTATCAGCTGAAGCCGAAGGAGCTGCGCATCGACGGCGAAATGCTCGGCCAGATCGTCTGTTACGGCCTGCCCTCCGGCGTGCAGAACTCCGTCATCGGCTTTGCCAACGTCATCGTGCAGTCCAACATCAACTCCTTCGGCAAGGTCGCCATGGCCGCCTACGGCGCGTATTCCAAGCTCGAGGGCTTTGCCTTCCTGCCCGTCACGAGCTTCACCATGGCGCTGACGACCTTCGTCGGCCAGAATCTCGGCGCCGGTCTGCATGACCGCGCCAAGCAGGGCTCGCGCTTCGGCATCATTGCCTCCGTCGTCATCGCGGAGCTGATCGGCGTGACGATGTATCTGCTCGCGCCGCAGCTCGTCGCCTTCTTCAGCTCCACGCCGGACGTTATCGCCCTCGGCACGCGGCAGATGCGCACGACCGCGCTGTTCTTCTGCCTGCTCGCCTACTCCCACGCCGTCGCGTCGATCTGCCGCGGCGCGGGCAAGGCCTTCGTGCCGATGGTCATCATGCTGCTGTTCTGGTGCGTGGTCCGCATCACGTATATCACCATCGTCATGCGCATTATCCACGAGATCCAGTATATCTACATGGCCTACCCCATCACCTGGTCGCTCAGCTCGATCGTCTACTTCCTCTACTACCACTTCTCCGACTGGGTCCACGGCTTTGACAAAAAGCCAAAAAAGGCATAATATCCGAAGACCCGCGGGAAATCCCGCGGGTCATTCGTCTTTTTCGGGCCGAAGGATCTCAAACAGCCTGACCTGCTGCGGCATATCGCCGCCGGCTGCCAGCCAGCCTGCCAGAAAGGCGGCCCTGGCCAGCGCAAACTGCGCCTGCTGTGCCTCGTCGTACTCCCGCCGCTCCAGAAATGCATCAAACGCGGCTTCAAATGCGTTGCTCATCATATCTCCCGCCTCATTGAATATATATTTATATTATCTATTTGCATATATAATTTTAATATATTATTTCATCTTCTGTCAAGGTAAACTAAGCGCAATGAGGTGAGCATATGGCAGAAGAAATCAGAATCACAAAAAAGCTTCCGCGCAAGGGCGACGACGGCTACCGGATCGTGTCTGTGCGTATGAAAGAAACGCTGCTTGAGCGGCTGGACGCGCTGTCCGCAAAATCCAATCGTTCCCGCAACGAGCTGATTAATCTGCTGCTGGAATCCGCGGTGGATATCGTAAAGATCGATGAATAAAGCATCGAAAACACAGCCGCAGCCCCCCCCCTGTCGGGGCTGCGGCTGATTTTTATTCTCGTTCTTCCACCGGGATGTACGGGACCTTCATGAGCATGGCGCGGTAGGCCGGGCGCATGATGCGGTTGCCGGTGGCCAGCTCCTCGAGCCGGTGGGCGCACCAGCCGGCGATGCGGGCCGTGGCAAACAGCGGCGTGTACATATCCTCCGGGATATCCAGCATGCTGTAGATGAGGCCGGAATACAGGTCGACGTTCGCGCACATGGGGATCGACTGGTGCTTGCGCGTCATGATCTTCCGGATGCCGAGCTCCTCGACGCGCTCCATGAGCTCGAGATCGTCGGCCCGGCCCTTGTCGCGGGCGAGCGCGGCGGCGTATTTCTTGATGACGACCGCGCGCGGATCGGACATGGTATAGACCGCGTGGCCCAGACCGTAGATCTTGCCGGAGCGGTCGCCCGCTTCACCGTCGAGGATCCGGTCGAGATAAGCGCCGAGGGCATCGTCGGTCGGCGCGGCGCCGACGTGGGTGCGGATATCGCGGAACATCTGCATGACCTTGGCGTTCGCGCCGCCGTGCAGCGGGCCCTTCAAAGAGCCGACGGCGCCGGCGATGGCGCTGTAGGTATCGGTGCCGGAGGAGGACATGGCGCGGCAGACAAAGGTGGAGTTGTTGCTGGAATGCTCGGCGTGGAGGATGAGCATGAGGTCCAGCAGGTGCGATTCTTCCGGGGTGTAGGCCTTGTCCGGGCGGATCATGCGCAGGATATTCTCCGCCACGCTGAGCTCCGGCTCCGGATTGTGCAGGATGAGGGATTTGCCGTCAAAGTAATGCCGCTTGGCGGCGAAGGCATTCGCCGCGATCAGCGGGAAGCGGGCGATGAGGCCGATGGACTGCCGCAGGACGTTTTCGAGCGAGGTATCGTCCGCGCTCTCGTCGTAGGAATACAGGGCCAGCACGCTGCGGGCCAGCTGGTTCATGATGTTGCGGCTGGGGGCCTTGAGGATCATGTCCTCGGTGAAGGCGGCTGGCATCCGCCGGGCCTGGGCCATGACGTCGTTGAAGCGCTGCAGCTGCGCGCGGGTCGGGAGCTTGCCGAGCAGGAGCAGGTAGGCGACCTCTTCATAGCCGAAGGTGCCGTTCTGCTGGTGTGCGGTGACGATATCCTCGACGCTGATGCCGCGGTAGTAGAGCTTGCCGGGCATCGGCACGCGCTCGCCGTCCATCATATAGTAGCCCTGGACACTGCCGACCTTGCTGACGCCGATGAGCACGCCGGTGCCGTCCGCGTTCCGAAGACCGCGCTTGATGCTCTGGTCCTCAAAATAATGCGCGTCGATCGCGTACTGCTCCGCGATATTCTCGCTCAGCCGCGCAATGTCGTTTTCAAGAAGCGTCGTCTGTTCCGTCATGGATCAACACCCTCCTGCATACCGTTTCCCGCATTGTACACGATATCCGCGTGAAATGCAAGTATATTTTTTTAATTATGCAATCTTTTTTCTGTATCCTGCGAAATTTCTGCGATATGCAGGCGAAATTGCAAGCTGAAATTTTAGTAAATTCATATCGGTTCCGGATTTCTGCAAAAAGCGCCCGTCCTCCGCGTTCCGTGCGTGAAGGACGGGCGCAGCTTTCAGGGGATGATCCGGCTGGGCTTCTGATAGCGCTCCTGCTCGGAAAAGATGCAGCCGCAGTATTTCTGCATGTAGAAGCCGAGCTCCCGCGCGCGCTGCTGGCCGTCGCGGAACATGGGTCGGAAGTCCTGATAGTAGAACTGGACGCCGTATTCCTCCGCCGCACGGTAGCCGACGTCGCGCATCAGCTCATGCTTCTGATAGGGGCTGATGAACAGCGAGGACGTGAACGCGTCAAAGCCGCCCTCCTTCGCCGCGCGGGCCGCCTCAAACAGGCGCATCTCGTAGCACTTGACGCACCGGCCCGCGATATCCTCCGCAACCTCGCGCACGAACGGCCGCAGGCCGTAATCGTCGCGCACGAGCAGCGGCAGGTCGATCGTCTTCGCGTATTCCTGCAGGCAGTTGCGCCGGGCGCGGTATTCGGTGAACGGATGGATGTTCGGGTTGTACCAATACCCCGTCAGCTCCACCCCCTCCGCGCGCAGCGCATCGATCGGCATATTCGCGCACGGTGCGCAGCAGATGTGCATCAATAGTTTCATAACACTCGCCTCCCGTTCGGATAGCATATCACATTTCCCGGCTCCTGTACAGATTGCCGAAAAAAACAGCGACATTCCGTGGAAAATGAACATGGACAAGCGCCGACGGCGGTGCTATAATTCCATCTAATATCAGATACAAGCAAAACTGAACGCAGAAAGGAAGCTGTCAAATGTCTGTTCCAACTGAAAGCTATGCGGGCAAGATCCAGCGGAAGCTGATCAAGAAGCAGCGCGTGATCGAGGCTGCCTCCGGCCGCCAGAAGGCCGATCTGGTCCTCAAGAACGCGACCTACGTCAACGTGTTCTCCAACGAGCTGCTGACGTGCGATATCGCCGTGGCCAACGGCCTGATCGTGGGTCTCGGCAGCTATGAGGGCGAGGTCGAATACGATATGACGGGCAAGATCGTCTGCCCGGGCTTCGTCGACGCGCACATCCACCTGGAATCCAGCCTGGTCACGCCGAAGGAGTTCGTCCGCGCGACGCTGCCGCACGGCACGACCACGGTCATCACCGACCCCCATGAGATCACGAACGTCATGGGCACCGACGGCATCGACTACATGTTCCAGGCCACCGAGGGTCTGCCGATCGACGTGCGGTTCATGCTGCCGTCCTGCGTCCCGGCCACGCCGATGGACGAATCCGGCGCGAATCTGGACTACCGCGCCATCGACTCGTTCTATGACTACCCCAGAGTGCAGGGTCTGGCCGAGATGATGAACTCCTACGGCGTCATCCACAACGACCCGGAGGTCGTCTCAAAGATCGTCGCCTCGCAGGCGCACCACAAGAAGATCGACGGCCACGCGCCGGGCCTCCAGGGCAAGGATCTGGATACCTACGTCGCCGCCGGCGTCTATTCCGACCACGAATGCGCCACGTTTGAGGACGCGCTGGCCAAGCTGCAGCGCGGGCAGTTCATCATGATCCGCGAGGGCACGGCCGCGCGCAATCTTGAGGCGCTGGTCCCCCTGCTCACGCCGCAGTACGCCGAGCGCTGCATGTTCTGCACCGACGACAAGCACCCGAGCGATCTGCTGGAAAAGGGCCACATCGACTACATCGCCCGCGAGGCCATCAACAAATACGGCGTCGACCCCATCATCGCCGTCAAGGCCGCCTGCCACCACGCTTCGCGCTATTTCCTGCTCAATAACCGCGGCGCGATCGCGCCCGGCTATCTGGCCGACTTCGCCGTCATCGACAATTTCAAGGACTTTAACGTCGAGATGGTGTTCAAGAAGGGCGTTCTGTACTGGAACAACGGTGAGCTGCACGACTTTGACGCCCCGCAGATCGAGGAGTATCTCGACAAGCGCGCGCACGACACCTTCCACGTCGCCACGCTGACCCCCGACGACTTCCGCGACACGCGCCAGCGCGGCGTTCTGGGCATGGTCCCGGGCGAGATCATCACCACCGACAACGGCTATGCCGACCATGTCGATCTGGAGAAGGATATTCTGAAGATCGCCGTCGTCGAGCGGCACAAGGGCACGCATCACATCGGCCTTGGTTACATCCAGGGCTACGGCCTGCGGTCCGGTGCGGTGGCCACGAGCATCTCGCATGACTCGCACAACATCATCGTTGTCGGCACCAACTCCGCCGATATGGCCTTCGCCGCGAATCACATCGTCGAGCATCACGGCGGCATCGTCGTAGTCGAAAACGGCGTTGTAAAGGGCTCGGTCGTGCTGGAGATCGCGGGCATCATGTCCGACCGGCCTCTGACCGAGGTGAACGACCAGCTCGAGGCGGCCAAGGCCGCGGCCTTCGAGCTCGGTGTCAGCCGCGGCATCGACCCGTTCATGACGCTCAGCTTCATGGCCCTGCCGGTCATCCCGAAGCTGCGCATCACGACGCGCGGCGTCATCGACGTGGAGACGCAGCAGTACGTATAATGCATCCTGCAAGCAGGGGGCGGCCCGCCGGGCCGCCCCCTTCTGTTTCTGCTCTGCCCTGCGGCGTTGCAATCACCGCAAAAATATGGTATGATGTCTCTACTTACCGGAAGGAGGACTTGTCCTTGTTGTATCTTGCGCTCGCGCTGTTTACGGCGGCGATCGTCGCTGTCGATCAGCTGACAAAATATCTGGCCGCGGCCCATCTGGTGGGCCGGACCATCACGCTCATCCCCGGCTGGCTGCAGCTGCACTATATCACGAACGACGGCATGGCGCTGAGTCTGCTGCGCGGGGCGCGGTGGCTGTTTGTGGTGATGACGGCGGTGTATCTGGCCGTTGTGGTCTATGTGCTGGTCAAAAAGTGGTTCAAAAAGACGCCGGAGCTGTGGTGCATCGCGGCCATCACCGGCGGCGCCATCGGCAACTTCATCGATCGGATCTCCTCCGGCCTCGTGATCGATATGATCTGCATCCCGTGGTTCTCCACGTTCAATGTGGCGGACCTGTTCATCACGTTCGGTGCGCTCATCCTCGTCGTCTATATTCTGGTCAAGGACAAGGCGCTGCTGGCCGACGAACCGAAGAAAAAACCGGAGACCGGGCATGACGCTGACGCTCGATAAGACCGGTGAGCGGCTGGACGCCGCCCTCGCCCGCCTTGTGCCGTCTCTCAGCCGCAGCCAGGCCCAGCGGCTCATCGAGCAGGGTGCAGTGACGCACGCGGGCCAGCCCGTGAAGAAAAACGAAAAGCTCTCAGCTGGAGATACGCTGGAGCTGACGCTCCCGGAAGTCCGCGAGGTCCCGATCGAGGCGCAGTCGATCCCGCTGGAGGTCTGCTACGAGGACGCGGATGTCATCGTCGTCAACAAGCCCAAGGGGCTTGTCGTCCATCCCGCGCCGGGGCATGCGGACGGGACGCTGGTCAATGCGCTGCTCGCGCACTGCGGCGACTCGCTCTCCGGCATCGGCGGGGAAAAGCGCCCCGGCATCGTCCACCGGATCGACAAGGATACCTCCGGCCTCATCATCGCGGCGAAAAACGACTTTGCGCACGCCGCGCTCGCCGCGCAGCTCAAGGACCATTCGCTGGCAAGGACCTACGTCTGCCTCGTCTGCGGCCGGATCCGGGACGACGCCGGCACGATCGACGCGCCCATCGGCCGCCACCCCACCGACCGCAAGAAAATGGCCGTCACGCAGAAAAACAGCCGCAGTGCCGTCACGCACTGGCGCGTGCTGGAGCGGTTCGCGGCCTATACGCTCGTCGAATGCCGGCTGGAGACCGGGCGGACGCACCAGATCCGCGTCCACATGGCCTACCGCGGCCACCCGATTTTGGGCGACATGGTCTACGGCCACAAAAAGCCGGAGCTCGGGCAGAGCAGCCAGTGCCTACACGCGAAGGAGCTTCGCTTCGTACACCCGCGCACGGGCGAGCCGGTGACGGTCAGCTGCGGGCTGCCGGATTATTTCACCGCGCTTCTGGAAAAGCTGCGCGCGGGGGCTTGACTTTTCCGGCTTGGTCTGCTACCATGATGCCATCTTCGAAATGAGGTCATTACGATGTACGTTTCCGCTATGTTCGCGTTTATCTTTACCTTTACTGCCGTTCAGTAAGGGTAATTTGTGATGCGTGGAAACAAAGGCAGGTTCGCAACGCGGCACAGATTACGCTGTGCCGCGTTTTTTGTTTGTATTTTTGAAAGGATGGGAATATAGAATGGAACTTTCGGATTACAGAGCACAGATCGACCGGATCGACGCAGAGCTTCTACAGCTGTTCGCCGAGCGGATGCAGACGGCGGCCGGGATCGCGGCGTATAAAAAAGAACACGCCCTGCCGGTCCTGGATACGGGCCGGGAGCGTGAAAAGCTGGCGGGGATCGTCAAGTCCGCGCCGGAGGATCTGCAGGAGGAGGCCGTGAGTCTGTTCCGGCTGCTGTTCTCGCTCAGCCGCGGCTACCAGCGCTCGCTGCTCGGCAGCAGCAGCACGCTGCCGGAGATCTTAAAGCAGGCCGTCGTCACGACGCCGCATCTGTTCCCCACCTCGGCGGCCGTCGCCTGCCAGGGCGTGGAGGGTGCGTATTCCCAGCAGGCCTGCGACAAGCTGTTCCAGCACCCGAGCGTGTTCTTCTGCGCGACGTTCGACAAGGTCTTCGCCGCCATTGAGCAGGGGCTGTGCCAGTACGGCGTGCTGCCGCTGGAAAACAGCACGGCAGGTTCTGTCAACGCGGTCTATGATCTCATGCAGAAGCACAATTTCTCCATCGTGCGCAGCGTTCGCCTGCGGGTCGACCACAGTCTGCTGGCGCTTCCGGGCACGAAGCTGTCCGATATCCGCGAGATCGTCTCGCACGGGCAGGCGCTGGAGCAGTGCTCCGAATTTTTGAAGCAGCTGCCGAACGTCACCGTCACCCGCTGCGAAAATACCGCCGCCGCAGCGCGGATGGTCGCGGAGTCCGGCCGGAAGGATCTTGCCGCCATCGCCTCGAACGCCTGCGCGGAGATCTACGGTCTGCAGAGCCTGCAGGACCGCGTGCAGAACGAGCACGGCAACTACACCCGCTTCATCTGCATCGCCGCCAAGCCTGAGGTCTACCCCGGCGCTGACCGGACGAGCCTTCTTGTGACGCTGGCCAACGAGCCCGGCAGCCTCTATCAGGTACTGGCCCGCATCTACGGCTGCGGCATCAACCTCACGAAGCTCGAGAGCCGCCCGATCCCCGGCTCCGACGATACCTTCCGCTTCTACTTTGACCTCGAAGCCTCCGTCTACTCCCCGGAGCTGCCGAAGCTCCTCGGTGAGCTGGAGAGCGTCTGCGAGCACGTCTGCTATCTCGGCAGCTACTCGGAAACGGTCTGAGGTTCCGGCGCGGCCTCACCCTCGTTTGCCTGCTGGATGGTGATGTCCGGCTCCGGCGCGTCGGAAAACTGCAGCTGGATGACGGCCTGCGGCACGTTGACGGAGCAGGACGCCTGTTTTCCCCGCGCCTGGGCCTGTTTGCCGGCCACGGCGAGCAGCTCCGCGAGGATCTGGCGGTTCAGCCCGCCGCCGCGCCAGTGGAAGACGAAGACCGGCTGCTTTTTGCGCAGTGCCTGCGCCAGCCGCTTTTCCAGCTCCTCCGGTTTGGTGAAGGAGACGTTCCGGTAGTAAAACGCCCGGCCGTCCGTGCAGGCGGGGATGGGAAAGACCAGCGATTCATGGTCGCGGAAGCAGCGGCTGTCGTCCAGATTGCAGTAATCATAGCGCTTGACGCCCCGCTGCAGGGAATTGTCGAACGTGGCGTCGAGGTGGTAATACTGCCCGCCGATGCGCAGCACGTTCCAGGTGTGGCGGTAGCGGATGCCGCGCTCCGGCGCGGCCTCGCTCAGCGCCACGATGCACCAGAGGCCGAGCCGGTCGCACAGGGCCTTGACGGTCTTGGCAATGCCCTCGCACACGCCGACGCCCTGCGTCAGCGGGCCGAGGACCTCGTGGGAGTAGGGCTTTTTGAGCTTGTCATAGCGCACCTGCTCCAGAATAAAATCATGGATGGCGAGCTCCTGCTCAAGCTCCGGCTTGCCCTGCAGGGGCCGGGTCAGGCGCGAGAGCCGGGCCTCGATCGCCTGCTGGTGGGTGCGGATCCTGTTCTTGTCAAACAGATACTCCGGCAGCAGCTCCAGATGGGCCGCCCCCGGCATCCACCGGCACCGATAGCCCGTCACATAAAACAGCAGCGGCTCATCGAGCTTCAGCCGCAGATAGACCTCCGCCAGCTGCCCCTGCTCCACATCCGGGATCCGGATGCTGGGCGCATATACGCGAAAGCCGCTCAGGAGCGTGTCGTACACGCCCTGCAGCGGCTTTGTCAGTTGTCCGTAGTAATATTGCATCGTTTCCTCAAAAATGCAGCTGCTCCGGCTGCAGCTCGTCCAGCCGCCCGAGCGTGCGGACCGCGGCCGCGCCGCGCTCGATCAGCGCCCCGGCGCCGGGCGTCCCATCGTCATGCACGAAGACGGGGCTCCAGCCGTGCTTCAGATTTTCCGTTGTTCCGTCCCACGTGCCGCCGGAACCGGCCCGGCACTGCGCAACGAGCGTCTTCTCCCCCATCGCGTGGATGAGGTAGTTCCGCCCCAGCGCCCGCGGCGTAGAGAACGGCGCGTCATACGCCTGCTCCGCCAGATACAAAACGTGTGCCTGCGCCGGGCAGTCAGTCAGCCGTCCGGCCGGGAAGATCACGGCGCTGCCGCCGTGCGCCAGACAGGCGTCCTGCGCCGCGCGGTCCGCCCCTGCGGCTCCGCCGGAGCAGAGCGCGAAGCCCTCCGCCGCGATGCGGCGTCCGGCCTCCGCGGCAAAGGCCTTTCCTTCCCCGCTCAGCTCACGCGAGCCGACCACACTGATGCAGCGCGCGGAAAGAAGCTCCGCCTCGCCCTTTGCAAACAGCACTGCCGGGCAGCGCGGCCCGAGCGTCTGCCGCAGGCGCGCAGGATACTGCGAAGACAGCCGCGTGACGGCGGTGACGCCCTGCGCCGCAGCCGCGCGCAGATACTGCTCCAGCTGCGCTTCCCGCGCAAGCAGCCGCGTGATGCGCGCGCTCTGTGCCGCGTCATAGCCGAGGCGGGCAAGATCCCGGGCCGTCAGCTCCCTGAGAGGATCCTCTCCCCGGCAGCCGAGCGCCCGCGCCCGCCGCCCGAGCTCCTGAAACTGCGGCAGGCTCAGCGGCTTTTCCTCTCCCGGCAGCGCGCAGCACAGAAGCAGCACGCCCCATTCCGCTGCCGTCAACGGAAGCGGCGGCGCGGCGGCGCCTTCCTGGGCTTCGGCGGCTCTTCCTCCACGAGCGCGCCGTCCTCCGCAAATTTCACGGGCTGGACGACATAGTGGGAATACTTCGCGATCTCCGCCAGCTTTGCCTGCTCCGGGAACGTGCCGAGGATGGACACGGCGATGCCCTTCTTCTTGGCCCGGCCGGTCCGGCCGATGCGGTGGATGTAATATTCGTTCTCCTCGGGCACATCATAGTTGATGACGCAGTCGACGTCGTCGACGTCGATGCCGCGGGAGGCGACGTCCGTGGCGATGAGGATGGGCAGCTTACCGTCTTTGAAGGTGCGCATGGTCTTTTCACGCTTCTGCTGCGGGATATCGCCGTGGATGCAGTCGGCGTCGAGGCCCATGCGGACCAGATCGTCGCGCAGACGCTGGCACATGACCTTCGTGTTGCAGAAGACGATGGTGCGCTCGAGCCGCAGCGTGCGGATGAGGCGGCTGACCATGTCGATCTTCTCAAGCGGCGGGCAGGTGATGGAATACTGCGTGATGTCCGGGCGGTTGTCAGTGTCGGCGGGGACGGTGATCTCCACCTCGTCGCGCTGGTACATCCACGAGACCGTCATGACCTCCTGCGAGATGGTGGCGGAGAACAGGCCGAGATTGCGGCGGTTTTTGACCTTCTCGATGATCTTTGTCACGTCGTCAAAGAAGCCCATGTCGAGCATCCGGTCCGCCTCGTCGAGCACGACGGTCTGAACCTTGTCGAACGAGATCGTATGCCGCTTATAGTGGTCCATCAGCCGGCCCGGCGTGGCGACAACGATCTGCGGGTGCGCCTTCAGCTGCTTGATCTGCCCTTCGATCTTCGCGCCGCCGTAGACCACGGCCACACGGATATTCTTATAATATGTGAGCAGCCCGCGCAGCTCGTCGCAGATCTGGATGGCAAGCTCGCGCGTCGGGGCCAGGATGAGGCCCTGCAGGTCCTCGCTCTCAGCGTCGATATGCTCGATCATCGGAATGCCGAAGGCAAAGGTCTTGCCCGTGCCGGTCGGCGCCTTGGCGATGACGTCTTTCCACTGCAAAAATTCCGGGATCGCCTCGGCCTGGATGCGGGTCGGGTAGCCGTAGCCCTTCTTCTCCAGCGCCTGCAAAATTTCTTCCGACAGTCCAAGGTCGGCAAATGTCAGATTCTGTTCCATTCCGGATCCTTCCTTACTCAACATTCTAAGGAACCTCTGAATCAATCCCCGGCCGCGGATGACGGATCTTTTCCGCCAATCCCGCGGTTTGAAAAATGGGAAATGCGCAAAGCATTCCACCATTTTCCAAACCTTGTCTTGACGAAAAATCTCTCGCCATCCACACCCGCTGATTGAATCAGAGCTTCCCTAACGAAAAATCGTAATTTTTTTAATCATATCACAGATATCTCCGTTTTCCAATCCCCCTGCCGAAAAAACATGGAAATGCCCATGGAAAAAGCGCACGGCGGCAGCCGTGCGCTGACTTTTGCGTTTTCTGACGGAAACTGCATACTTGCGTGGACGCCGGTTCCGCGATATAATGAAAATAATACTCACTGGAAAGAAGGAGCGTCATGACGGATCTTCTGCTGCGGCTCTTTGTGAAACACGCCTCGGACACGGCCGATCCTTCGGTCCGCGCCGGATACGGCCGTCTCGCGGGCGTGACCGGCATCGTCTGCAATCTCCTGCTGTTCGCGCTCAAGCTTCTGGCCGGGACGATCTCCGGGAGCGTATCGATCACGGCGGACGCCGTCAACAACCTGTCGGACGCATCCGGCTCGATCGTGACGCTCGTCGGGTTCAAGCTGGCCTCCCGCCCTGCCGACGACGAGCATCCCTATGGCCATGCGCGCATGGAATACCTGTCGGGCCTGGCCGTGGCGGTCCTGATCCTGGTCATCGGCGTGGAGCTGGTCAAAAGCTCGGTCGGCAAGATCCTGCATCCGGAGGCCGTGGAGTTTTCGGCGCTGATCGTCGTCATTCTGGTCTGTTCCATTCTGGTCAAGCTCTGGATGGCCGTCTTCAACCGGAAGCTCGGCAGGCGGATCGACTCCGCCGCCCTCACCGCGGCCGCCGCCGACAGCCGCAACGACGTGATCTCGACGGGCGCAGTCTTGCTCGCGTGCATCGTCGGGCAGCTGACGGGGCTGAAGATCGACGGATACGTTGGGCTGCTCGTCGCGCTGTTTATCCTCTGGTCCGGGGTCGGCATTGCGAAGGATACGATCGATCCCCTGCTCGGCGCGAAGCCGGACGAGTCGCTCGTCCACGCGATCGCCTGTCTCATGACCTCGCACCCCAACATTCTCGGCATCCACGATCTGATGGTGCACGACTACGGCCCCGGCCGCCGCTTTGCCAGCGTCCACGCGGAGCTGGACCACCGCATCGACCCGCTCGTCGCGCATGAGATCCTCGACGAGATCGAGCGGCAGGCCAAGCGCGATCTGCACGTCGATCTGGTCATCCACTACGACCCCATCGTGACCGACGATCCGGAGGTCACAGCCGTGCATACGCGCGTGACGCAGATCCTCCGCGGCATCGACCCGCGGCTGTCCATCCACGATTTCCGTATGGTCTCCGGCCCGCATCACGCGAACGTGATCTTCGACATGGTCATCCCGGCGGAATACGAGGACAAGACCGCGCAGCTGCGCCGCGAGGTCGAAGCGCAGCTGCAGGATGGAAAGAAAGTCTATCACCTTGTCGTCACCTTCGACACGGCGGCCTTCAACGAGATGACAAAGGAAGCGCAGGGCTGATCACCACAAGAGCGCAGTGGTCATGATGGCGCGGAGCGCCCTGCATATCTCCGGCAGCTGCGTCATGGGCAGGGGATTTTCTCCGGCCCCCATCTCGATGGTGAAGGCCGGCCGCCGGAAGCACTGCAGAAACCAGTCCTTGAAGCCCGCGTTGGCCGAGACCTCCGGCACCGGCTCCACCGGGTAGCCGGACGCTTCGGACATCGCCGCCGCCAGCGCGGCGGACCCGGCCGGGGCCGATTCGGCGGGGCCGGGATAGATGACGGAGCCCTGCGTGTGCAAAGCGAGCATCAGATCCGGATGGACGCAGCGGGCAAAGGCGGCGAGCGCCGCCGACTCCGGCTGATCCAGCGGAGAAAAACCGACGAAATCCCTCGGAGCAGGCGTGCAGACGCCCTGCTCCTTTTTGATGCGCCGGGCCGTCTCCCAGCGGGCAGGATAGTTGAGATTCAGGTCGACGCCGCGCAGGTTCGCCTTCCAGCCGGAGGGGAACGGGACCTCCGGATACTGCGCGGCGATGGCCGCCGCGGCGCGGTATTCCGGGCTGTCGGGCGCACAGACGCCCGCGGCCAGATCCGCCCCGTCCGGATTCACCAGCGGGACCAGATAGACCATGGTATCGTGATACAGCTCCCGCGCCGGGACGCCGTCCAGCGCGCCGCCATCCAGCAGCGCCTCGCAGTAGGCAAACAGCCACTGCCAGAGCGCGTCCGATGTGATGCACTCGTTGGCATGGTGACCTGCGGCGACGAGGACCTTGCGGCTGCCGCCGCCGAGCTGCAGCGCCCAGACGCGGCGGCCGAAGGCCGTGCGCGTGAGCGGCCGGATATAGACAAAAGGAAATTGCCGGCGAAGACGCTGAAGATACGCCTCCTGCCGGCAAGAGGTCATGGGAACAGGAACGGAAATCAGGTTCTGCATGAAGAAAACACCCTCCAGCATATCCATATGCCGGAGGGTGTTCGTATATTCCTGATCGCGGTAAATTTTGTTCTGTAAATTTAATTCTGCTCGAAGAAGACCTTCATGCCCTTGTAGGTCATGTAGCAGTCGAGCTTCGCAACGGTCTCATACGGCGCGTGCATGGAGAGCACGGGGACGCCCGCGTCGAGCGTGTCGATGTTGCGCTTAGCCATGTATTTTGCGACCGTTCCGCCGCCGCCCGCGTCGGTCTTGCCGAGCTCGGCCATCTGCCACATAACGCCGTTGTCATTGAACAGCTTGCGGAGCCGGCCGACGACCTCGGCCGAGGCGTCGGACGCACCGGACTTGCCGCCCGCGCCCGTGTATTTGCACAGGCCGATGCCGTAGTTGAGGTAGGAGGCATTGCGCTTTTCGTAGACCTCGGCAAAATTGGGGTCGTAGGCCGCGGTCACGTCCGCGGAGATGCAGAAGGACTTTGCCAGGCAGTCGATCAGCGGGACGTTCTGCGTGCGGCAGAGCTTCTCCATGAAGTGCTCGAACGCCTCGGACTGCATGCCGGACACGCCCTCGGAGCCGATCTCCTCCTTGTCGGCGAAGATGCAGACGGCGGTTTTCTCCGGCGCTTCGAGCTGCAGGATGGCGGCGAGCTCGGCGTAGGCGCAGACGCGGTCGTCATGGCCGTAGGCGCCGATCATGCTGCGGTCAAAGCCGAGATCCCGCGCGTTGGCAGCCGGGACGGCCTCGAGCTCGGCGGAGATGAAATCCTCCTCCACGATGCCGTATTTCTCGTGCAGGATGCGCATGACGGCGAGCTTGACGCGGTCCGGACCGTTGTCGTCGGGCTCGGGCCAGCTGCCGATGAGGATGTTGAGCGATTCGGACGGGATGGCCTCGTTGAGGGGCTTTTTGCCCTGCTCGCGGCCCAGATGCGGCAGCAGGTCGTTGATGACGAACTGCGGGTCGGCGGGGTCTGCGCCGATCTTGACGAAGATCTCGCTGCCGTCGGCGCGGACGACCTTGCCGTGCAGCTCCAGCGGGACCGTGACCCACTGATACTTGCGGATGCCGCCGTAGTGGTGCGTCTTGAAATAGGCCAGCTCGGCGTCTTCATAGAGGGGGTTGGGCTTGAAGTCCAGCCGTGGTGCGTCGGTATGGGCCGCGCCGATGTTCGCGCCCTCGGCCAGGGACTTGCTGCCGATCACGGCGAGCAGGATGGACTTGCCGCGGTTGACGGAGTAGACCTTGTCGCCGGGCTGCAGGGCCATGCCGTCCTGCAGCGCGCGGAAGCCCGCCTGCTCGGCCAGCTCCACCGCGGAGACGACGCATTCGCGTTCGGTCTTCGAGCGGTCGAGGAAGGCCTTGTAGGCCTCGCAGTAGGTCTGCATCGCGGCCTCGTCGGCCTTGCTGAGGCGGTCGCGTCCGTGCTTCGGCTGGTAGAGCAGCGCCTCTCGTTCCTGTTTTGTCATGGGGAAAGCTCCTTTCACTGTGTTGGTTACATATTGGTCAGCCGCGCGCGCGAAGCTTTCGCGCGTCCCGGCGTTCTGGAGAATGGTCGTGCAATGATCTTTATAAAAGCTGTCGGGCTTCTGCGCGTCCACGCGCAGAGCGGCATAGTCCCGCGTCAGGCCGTCGCGCGCCATGATGCGCCGGATGCGCGTCTCGCGGTCACAGAGCACGCCGACGGTCGTATCGCAGAGCCCTGCCAGGCCGGATTCAAACAGGTTGATCGCGTCGATGGCAACCAGCTGCCGCCCGTCCCGCTTCGCCTGCACCAGCCGGGCGCGCACGGCCCTGCCGATGTGGAAAAAGACGATCTCGTTGAGCTGCGCCATGCGCGCCTGGTCGCCGAAGACGAGCTGCCCGAGCGCCTTGCGCCGCAAACGCCCGTCCGCATCGAACGCGCCCGGAAACGCAGCCTGCAGCTCCCGCCGCAAATCTTTGCCCTCTTCGGAGGCCAGCAGCTCGTAATACAGCGCGTCGCAGTCGACGATAACCCCGCCGCGCCGCTGCACGGCCTGCAGCAGCGTCGTCTTGCCGCAGCCGGTCGGACCGGTGATGCCGATGACGAGCATGCTCATACCTCGATCACGTGGAAGCCCGCCGCCTTCTTGAGCCGGTTGGCGACGGCGAGGCCGAGGCCGGCCGTGTCGGGGCACTGGGCATAGATCTCGGTCACGGTCTCGTGGTCAAATTCGCGCAGGGCGTCAAAGACGCGGCGGGCCTGCTCCGCCTTGTCGTGTGCGGAGCCGAGATCGTGGATGCTGCTGCCGGGGAACAGGTCCTTGTACTCCGTGAAGCAGATGACACCCGCGCCCGCGGGCAGGTGCGCGCGGATATAGGCCGCGGAGGCCGCCGGGTCGCCGGTGACGACCGTGACGGGCGCTTTCGGGGCGTAGTGGCGGTATTTCATGCCGGGGGCCTTGGGCCGCTCGCCGTCCTTCAGGAGGGAGACGACAGCCTTGTCCACGTCGACATGGCCGAGGACCGCCTCGAGCGACTCGAGCGGCAGTCCGCCCGGGCGGAGCAGGCGCGGCGGCGTGCAGGTCAGGTCGATGATCGTCGACTCGACGCCGACGGTGCAGGGCCCGCCGTCAAACATGCCCTCGATCTTGCCGTCCATATCCTCGATCATATCCGCGATGCAGGTCGGGCTGGGGCGGCCGGAGGTATTGCCGGAGGGTGCGGCGATGGGCACGTCCGCGGCGGCGATGATGGCGCGCGTAACCGGATGGTCCGGGCAGCGGACGCCGACGGTCTCAAGCCCGGCGGTGGTGCGCAGGGGCACGATGGGCTTTCTCGGCAGGATCATCGTGAGGGGGCCGGGCCAGAACTTTTCGGCCAGGGCGTAGGCCGCGTCGGGGACGTTCCGGCAATAGCGGGCGAGCCACGAGCTGTCCGGCACGTGGATGATGAGGGGGTTGTCCTGCGGGCGGCCCTTGGCCAGGAAGATGCGCAGGACTGCGTCCTCATTCAGCGCGTCCGCGCCGAGGCCGTAGACGGTCTCGGTCGGGATGGCGAGAAGACCGCCGTCCCGGATGATCCTCGCGGCTGCCTCAATATTCTCTTTTGTGGGGTCTTTAAAATAAACAGTTTTCAAATGGATCCCTTCTTGCTGTTTGATATGTTGTAGAAAGGCTCCCCTGCTAGGGGAGCTGTCAGCCGAAGGCTGACTGAGAGGTTGTCGCAAATTTGCAGCTGCCGACGCCTCCGGCGGCCCCTTCTTTTCCGTCTTGCCGGAAAAGAAGGGGGAGAAAAGGGGCGCTGGGTTACGGTTTGGTGCTTCCTGCCTCTGAATTTAGGTAAGCCCCAATCTTTTAGGCGTCGTTCCACTCGGTGGTCACCTTACGAGTTTCTGCTACGCGCCGCCTGATACGGGGGTATCGGATTTGCAGCTAGTTGCCTTAGAATGGTTGCCGTCAATAGAAAGAACGGTGGAAATTTTGATGCGTGTTACCTTCTTGCGGGGAGTTTGTAGGGGCGGGGCTCTGCTCCGCCCGTTCTTCCGACGAGATCGGCACCCGCGGGCGGAGCAGAGCCCCGCCCCTACAGAACGCACCCCAAAGGCTCCCCTTTCAG
>ERZ808240.2596-NODE-2596-length-19261-cov-41.773769_pt1 | contig 19261 bp, 14 predicted proteins | sample MGYA00521084_ERZ808240 | MGnify/ENA primary metagenome ERZ808240 (study PRJEB31516, sample SAMN03275571) | gut metagenome | biome: mammalia-associated habitat; material: feces | host: Papio cynocephalus | place: Kenya | collected 2012-08-06 ...
TAGAGTTCAAAGACGTCCAATCCACAGGAGACATGCCAGAGTTGAGGCGAGCCTCGTCCATGATCTGCATGTACTGGTTAGAGTTGAGCATCTCGAACTTGCGAGCCAAGGTCTGCCATCCTACATACCCATCGTAGGTAATCTTGGATACGCCTTCCTTACCGCTCTTGGTGGTAACGAGTACCACACCATTGGCAGCCTGCGCACCATAGATAGCGGCAGAAGCAGCATCCTTCAACACATCGATGCTCTCGATGTCGGCAGGATTCAAGGTGGTAATGTCACCACCCACTCCATCAATCAAGTAGAGAGGCTGAGAGTTGCCCACGGTACCCAAACCACGAATGGTAACGCTCATCGCAGCACCTGGCTGACCAGAGGTAGAGACGATGTTGACACCAGGAGTTTGACCTTGCATAGCGGTCAATGGGTTGGTGGTGTTGAGTTTGGCGATGTCGTCACCCTTCAACTGAACGGTGGCACCCGTCACCAACTTCTTCTTCTGGACACCGTAACCTACAACGACAACCTCATCGAGTGAGTGCTTGTCCTCTTGCAAGGTTACCTTGATAACGGAACCGTTGACTTTGATTTTTTGGGTGACAAAGCCCAGGTAAGACACTTCGAGTGTTTGTCCGTTCTTTGCTTCGATGGCAAAGTTACCATCCAGGTCGGTCACGGCTCCTGTCTTCGTACCCTGTACCATGACACTCGCACCAATCAATGGTTCGTTGTCACTGCCAGAGATAACAGTACCCTTAACCGTCTGAGCATTGAGGACACCCGCTCCGATTCCTAACATTGCTTGGAATGCCAACATGATGGCTACCAAAGCAATCTTACAGAGCACATGGCTCTGAGAGAATTTCTGAGATGTTTTTCTCATAATTACTTTAGGTTTAAATTAATATTTACTAGGTTATTCCCTATTAATTAGGTTTTTCCCTATATATAAATAAGGTGGACTCCCTTTTGCAAGGTCGTGCCTTGATTTATCGTTATGATTCGATTGCAAAAATAATTAAAAGAAGCTTACGAGGAGGTACGTTTTTGTTAATTTGATAGGTATAAAATGTTAGGTTTTGTGTGTTTTTTATCTAAATGTGCACAGAAACGATACATTTCGCACCGTTTCTGTGCAAATTTTGCTTAATTTGCGTGATATTTTATCAATCCTGCCATCGGGGCTTGGAGGATTTGTGCTATCTGGAGATGATGCTCATCCTCGAAGATGTTGACGAGGGGAGCCTTGAAATAATGGGCTATGCTCCCCACAAAACCGATTGGCGGAACACCACCCAAGGTATTGTCCCAAGCCTTGACTCCCGATTCCAACAGACTGAGGTCTTCCATGCTCATCTGGATGTAGCGCACATAGGCGGCAATGTTGTTGTTGTAAAACTGAGTGAAGCTCTCCAGCACCATTCGATAGAGTGCCATCACCTCAGCCAACTCGTCGCTGCCATTCTCGTATTTCACACTTTCGGCTATCTGCTCGGAGATGAAAGGACAAATGGAAGCCAGGAAACGATTGGCGAGTGGCTCTCGGTACACCTTATTAATAATAGAGGGATAATCGAGTCCCGACCACTTGAGATATTTATTCTTGATGTTGGCAGAAAGCGTGCCCTTGAGGATGCCATTGAGAAAGAGCTTGCCCAAGACTGCCCCACTACCCTCGTCGCCGAGGATATAACCCAACGGTGGAGTGTTCATCACAATACGCTTGCCATCGTAGAGACAACTGTTGGACCCCGTGCCCAAGATGCAAGCGATGCCTGGCTTGTTGCCAAACAAGGCACGAGCCGCACCGAGCATATCGCTTGCCACCTCTATGCGAGCCTCTGGGAACGCCTGCTGGAGCAAAGACCGCATTCGAGGGGCGGCTGCCTCGGTGACACCACTGCCATAGAAAAACACCTCTTGTGGCTGTTCGGTCAGCACAAGTTCGTCACAAAGCACATGCAAGACATCCGCATCCTGCATGTGAATGGGGTTGATGCCTTCCGTCTTGCAAGACATCACCACATTTCCCGACTCGTCGACAAAAGACCAGTCGGTCTTGGTACTACCACTGTCTGCTATGAGTTTTTTCATATCATTTATCCATTAATTACGATGCAAATTTATACAAAAAAGCCGAAAAACGAGAAGGATAAAGGCGAATATTTCAAAAAAGACAGTTTATTCTTTGATTTTTCACGAATAATTAATAACTTTGCAGTCAAAATAACTAGTTATGAAAAAGAAGTTATACATCATCCTGTTACTGATGGTAGTTTTCGTACTGCCAAGTAATGCCGTGCTCAAAGAAGCCAACTTGGATACGACGCTCTATATGCTGCGCACCGAGTTGACCAACTATCACATTGACCTAGAGAAACAAAACAAGGTGGCTAAGGCTCAGCAACAAGCAGTCATCAAAGAGCTTATCAGCATCGTGACCCAAGCCGACCAAAACTCCATCATGCTCTACTCACAGAAAAACGGGTATATCTTCGACATGACTTATGCCTGTCATGAGGCTACGGAACAGTTTAGGAAGTTCAAGTCGAAGGCGGTACCATTCCGTGAAATGATTCAGAAGACGGACATCGAGGTGGCTCGCTACGACTCGCTCATCAATTACCTATATGGCATGAACACGATGTTCTTGAGTGACGAGGCGCAGATGAACCGCAACGTGGACCTGACCCTTGCCGTCAACATACGCCGACAGCTCGTGGAGAAGCAGACGCAACTCAAACAATACATCATGGCTTACGATAGGACTGACAATAAATTGAAAGCCCTCAACGACTATGCCAACAGACGATATGCAGACATACAAAACAGCATCTTCAACAATGGAGGCGACAACTATCTGCACATCTTGCGCAACCTAGGCACCAACTATCATGAGGCAAAGACCTCAGTGGCAGAGAAATACAGACCTGCACCAGGCATGATGTCGCAATGGGATGTGAGAATCATCGGTATCCTATTCGGCATCATTGTCTTCTATGGCCTCATTTCCATATTCCTCAACCTCTTCGTCATCCGTATTGTTATCACACAGTTGGTGAAACGAGGCATCTTCGAGAGCATCAAGGAAGGTTTCTTGGCTAAGCGCCCTTGCATCATCATGGCGATGACAGTGGTAACTTTTGCTGCCATCCTGGGTATCGTACGCTTGATAGCCAAGCAAAACTTCATCATCATGGCGAGCCAGCTGTTGGTGGAGTTTGCCTGGTTGATAGGTGTCATCTTGGTATCCATCCTGTTGCGTGTAGACAATGACAAGATCAAGAGCACCTTCCGCATCTATTCTCCATTGATGTTGGTTGGTTTTCTAGTTATCGTATTCCGTATCATCTTGATACCTAACGATTTGGTCAATCTCATCTTTCCTCCTATCCTATTGCTCTGCACCATCTGGCAATGGAACGTCATCGGCAGGAAGCATGGTGAGGTGCTCAAGACAGACAAGACCTATTCTTACATATCACTGATAGTATTCGTGGTGAGCACCATAAGTGCCTGGATAGGATTCACCCTGCTCTCCGTACAAATCATCATCTGGTGGACCATGCAGCTCACCTGCATCCTCACCATCACCTGTGTGGAGGGATGGCTGAGCGTTTATGCCAAGCGAAAGAAGCTTGCAGAGAAAGCCATCACCGAGAAATGGGTCTATCGTTTTATCTACAAGGTACTCTTGCCTATTTCTGGCGTGCTCTCATTCATCCTGTCCATCTATTGGGCAGCGGATGTCTTCAATATGAGCGACACCACCTGGATGATATTCAACAAGGACTACATCAAGACTAGCAATTTCACAGCCTCGCTCTACAGCGTGACATGGGTGGCTTGCCTCTATTTCTTGTTCAACTACATCAATATCACAACCAACGATTTCATGCGCCATCATTTCGAGAAGGTGGACCCACAATCGGCTGCCTCTAAGATTGTGATGTTCAAGAACGTATTGCAGGTCATCATCTGGGGCGTCTGGTTGATGATTGCCCTCAACGTGTTCCAGGTAGGTAAGTCTTGGTTGCTCGCCATCTTCGCCGGTTTGTCTACCGGTCTTGGTTTTGCATCCAAGGACATACTGGAGAACATCTACTATGGCATCTCGCTGATGATGGGACGTGTGAAGGTGGGCGATTACATCATCTGCGATGGCACCAGAGGACGTGTGAGCAGCATCAGCTATACCTCCACCATGCTCGAGGCTACCGACGGTTCGGTCATCGCCTTCCAGAACTCGCAGCTTTTCAGCAAGAATTACAAGAACATGACCAAGAACCATGGCTATGAGCTTGACATCCTGGAGGTTGGCATCGCATACGGCAGTAACGTGAAGGAAGTGAAGAAGATTCTCACCGATGCCCTGATGAAGCTCGACTGCATCTACCGTAAGAAGGGTGTGAAGATTGTGTTGAAGAGCTTCGACGACAACTGCATCACCCTCAAGGTGTTGGTATGGGTAAACGTACTCACCCAATATGCCGACGACGGCAAGATTATGGAGTGCATCTACGATACGCTCAACGAGCATAACATCGAGATTCCATTCCCACAGCGTGAGATAACAATTAAGACAGCATCAACAGAGGAAGCCAATGCAGCTGCCTCTGCACTTAATATCAAAAAATAACAAATTAGAACATGGCAACATTCATAGCTGGTCCTTGCGTCATCGAGTCGATGGAACTGTTGGAAACAGTAGCCCAGGAGCTCGTTCGCATCAATCAAGAACTGGGGACCGACATTATATTCAAGGCTTCATTCGACAAAGCCAACCGCACTAGCATTCACTCATTCCGTGGACCTGGCCTGGAGAAAGGTCTTCAGATGCTTGCGGACATCAAGAGCAAGTATGGACTTCGCATCACTACCGACATCCACGAGAGCTATCAGGCTGAGGCTGCCGGCGAGGTATGCGATGTATTGCAGATACCAGCCTTCCTCTGCCGACAGACCGACCTCTTGGTTTCGGCTGCCAAGACAGGCAAGACGGTGAATATCAAGAAAGCACAGTTTCTGAGCGGAAAAGACATGAAATACCCTGTGGAAAAGGCACTGGACAGCGGAGCCAAGGAGGTGTGGCTCACCGAACGTGGCAACAGCTTCGGTTACAACAACCTGGTGGTGGATTTCCGCAACATACCCGACATGAAGGAGATTGTGCCTACCGTCATCATGGATTGCACACACAGCGTTCAGCGACCAAGTGCAGGCGACGGCAAGACCGTAGGCGACCGTAAGTTTGTGCCAGCCATGGCTATGGCTGCCAAGGCATTCGGGGCTACAGGCTATTTCTTCGAGGTTCACCCAGACCCAGATAAAGGCAAGAGCGATGCCGCCAACATGCTAGAGCTCAAGAAGCTCAAAGGTTTGATCGCAGAGCTCATCAAGTGAAGAACGAAGAGTGAAGAACGAAGAAACAACGTTCACCGTACGAAGTGAAAGGTAATTCAAATGTTTAAGAAATGACCAATAAGATAAACGACATAGACGAGAAAATAGTACGTGGCTGGGGTGAGCAAGCCCTCAGAGAAGAAGCACAAGCCATTCTCGACCAAATACCCCTGATGGACGAGAACTTCGAGAAGGCTGTCGATATGATGTACCACTGCAAGGGTAAGATTATCGTAACGGGTGTAGGCAAGAGCGGACACGTAGGTGCCAAGATTGCCGCTACCCTAGCCTCTACAGGTACACCAGCCTTCTATATCAATCCACTAGACGTTTACCATGGCGACTTGGGCGTAATGACCGACAAGGACGTGGTACTGGCACTGAGCAACAGCGGACAAACCGATGAGCTACTTCGCTTCATCCCAATGGTACTCCACATGAACGTGCCCATCATCTCCATCACCGGCAACCCAGAATCTCTATTGGCAAAATATTCTAACTATCACATCACCGTGAAGGTGAAGAAGGAAGCATGTCCGCTGAACCTCGCCCCTACCAGCAGTACTACTGCCGCCTTGGCGATGGGCGATGCCTTGGCAATAGCCTTGATGCAGGTACGCCACTTCAAGCCTCGTGACTTCGCCCAGTTTCACCCAGGAGGTGAGCTTGGCAAGCGACTCTTGACCACAGCAGAGGACGTGATGAGAAGCGACGACATGCCTATCATTCCGAAAGAGATGCATCTCGGCGAGGCGATTATCCACGTGAGCAAAGGCAAACTAGGACTGGGCGTATCGGTGGATGAAGACAACCGAGTCATCGGTCTTATCACCGATGGAGACATTCGACGTGCCATGGAGAAATGGCAGGCGGAATTCTTCAACAAGACCGTGAGCGACATCATGACCACTACCCCAAAGACGGTGACACCGAAGACGAAAATATCAGAGATCCAGCGCATCATGCACAAATACAAAGTACACACGGTATTGGTGGTAGACAAGGAGAACCATTTGAAAGGCATCGTGGATCACTATGCTTGCATGGTGTGATTTAAATTATAATTAATGATTAATAATTTATAGCAAATAGTTTGGTAAGGAGTTGACATGAGACTCAGAGAGACAATAACGACAATAACACTGCTGCTTGTCAGTTCGCTGTGCAGCGCACAGACAAGCGACTCATTGATAGTAAACCAGCTTCGTGGGAAAGGCATCAGCTTTTCTCACGATAATTCTGTTACCCTGTTGATGACAGGACAGGAGAAATTCGACGACATGTTCCAAGCCATCCGACAGGCAAAGCATAGCGTGCATCTGGAATATTTCAACTTCCGCAACGACAGCATCGCCTCCCTACTCTTCGACTTACTTGCCCAAAAGGTAAAGGAGGGAGTAAAAGTGAGAGCCTTGTATGATGGATTTGGAAACTCATCCAACAACAAGCCGCTGCGCAAGCGACACATCAAAGAGATAAGAGCCAAGGGCATAGAGATATACGAATATCGCCCCATGAAATTTCCTTGGATTAATGCCGTATTCAACCGCGACCACCGCAAGATAGTGATTATCGACGGTCAAATCGCTTATACGGGCGGCATGAACGTAGCCGACTATTATATAAAAGGTACGAAAGTGGTGGGCGAATGGCACGACATGCACTGCCGCATCGACGGAAGCGAGGTGAATACCTTGCAAAAGATATTCCTCAAAATGTGGAACAAGGTGAGTGGACAGAATGTTCATGGAACCGAATACTGGCGATACAAGAAGCAAGACTATCTTGTGGACAACCTCAAGCCAGACACTACGGCTACCGCCTATCACAAGATGGTGGGCATCATCAACCGTGAGCCTCATATTTCGAAAGACATCATCCGATACTTTTATGTCAACGCCATCAATGATGCCAAGGACAGCATCAAGCTCATCAGCCCTTACTTCACCCTGAGTCACAAGCTGAAGAAAGCATTGAAGAATGCCGTGAAGAGAGGCGTCAAGGTGGAAATCATGCTCTCTACCAAGAGCGACATCCCGTTGACACCAGACTGTGGATTCTATAACGCCCACAAGTTGATGAAGGCTGGATGCAACGTTTGGATGTACACCAAGGGATTCCACCACACCAAGATTATCATGGTGGACGGCAGATTCTGTACCGTGGGCAGCGCCAACCTCAACGCCCGCAGCCTTCGCTGGGACTATGAGGAGAACGCCGTCATCGTAGACCCTTGCACCACCAACCAACTGGTGAAGCTCTTCGACGGCGAGAAGAAGGATAGCTTCTTGCTCAACGAGAAGAACTGGCGAGAGTGGCGCACTGGCTGGCAAAGATTCAGAGGTTGGTTTGCAGCAGCATTCCTCACCCCATTCCTATAAAACATAAAGAAAACTCAAAAGCAATGAATGAAGAAATGATAAAATCAGCGGTTGACAGCGGAAAGCTAGAGATGGCTATCGTAGAAAGCAACACCCTGGCAGCCATGGGACTCAGGCAACTACTCGAATCGGTGATGCCAATGATGAAAATCAGGACCTTTGGCTCTTTCCGCCAATATGAAGCCAACTTCCCCGACCATTTCATCCATAGTTTTGTATCCATGCACATCGTGCTGGAGCATCGCTACTTCTTCACCCAGAACAAGCGAAACCGTCATGTCATCGTTCTGACACCGAGCAACAACCCCAGCTCACAGCTATCCGATTTTCATTGTCTGTGTGTCAATGTGCCCGAGCCAATACTCATCAAGGAATTGCTCAATCTCCAACACAGTGGACATCCACATGGCGAGCATATCCCCAAGGAAAACTTGCCACACAACGAAAAGATACTTTCCGACCGTGAAAGTGAGGTGTTGGCACTGATAGCACAGGGCAAAATCAACAAGGAAATAGCCGACCAACTGTGCATCGGACTCACCACCGTCATCACTCATCGCAAGAAAATACAAGAAAAATTGGGCATGAAAAGTGTCGCTGCCCTCACCATTTATGCCGTAATGCATGGCTATGTAGACATTAATCGCATATAATGGGGATAGATGCAAACCATTAGGTATCCCCATTTATGGTGATGCATACCTACAAATAGCGATAAAGCCTCCCTCGAAATCGAGGGAGGCTTTATCGCTATTTTAATATATTTAATACTCTAGCTTAGAGTTTCACCGTAGAAATATCCACCAAATTATTCACGATAGCATAAATGGTAAGACCTGCCGGAGAGTGAATCTGAAGCTTTCGGGCGATGTTTCTGCGGTGGGTAATCACCGTATTGATGGAGATGAACAGATGGTCGGCAATCTCCTTGTTGGTCATTCCCTGAACCAAGGCAACGATGACATCCTTCTCACGATCGCTGAGCTGCTCGTCGCTCATCGGCGTCTGGTTAATCATATTGGAAATCTTGGCACTGACATCATTCTGCTTCAGTTTTCGCTCGGCATTTCTGACGGCAGGGATGAAGATTTCCTCCTCCACCTCGGAGTGATGGGCTAGCCATTCCTCATTATTATATATATCATAGAGCGTGGCACTAAGCTGGTTGTTGTGCAAGCCATCAGAAGGCAGATACTTGATGATAATGCTCTTGAGCTCCTTCAATTTCTGGTCCACCTGAACATGATGCTTGGAGAACGTTTCTATATCAAAGCTATAATTGGCATTGCCTTCTATAAGTGCCTGAACATAAGGAAATACCATCTTCTCCTCGTACTTCATGTGATTGGTGATGCTATGGGCATAATCATCATAGAGTTTGAGGATGAGTCGGGCGAGATTATCGTTCTCATCGAGCGCATCGACCAGCTCCTTACGGATAAAAGGCAATTGGAAATCTATATAGTAGGCATGGGAAGCCTTGAGATAGTGCAAAAGAGTAGGCAGCGACAGGCGGTCGGCATTGTCGTACTCCTTATAACCATTAATCGTAAAGTTGACCACAGCGAGGAAAGTATAAGTATCCACTTTCTGTTCTTCGCATACCTCCTTAACGGTCTTGTCACCGAAGCCTAGGTTGATGCCGAAGCTGCCGAGGCTCTGCAAGATGTTGTAGTTGTCTCTAATGATGCTGATCATCTTGTCGTCAGCCTCATACATCTTTTGATTCTTCATCTTCTTGTACTTAATTAAGTTCTGTACCTAGTTGAAAAACATCCTTATTATCAAGAACATTCATAATGTTTCTTATTCGGCTGCAAATTTACAAAAAAGTTTTGAAACTTGCAATACCTAGAAATGGGGATGCCCGAGTTTACCAACTTTTAAGTATTGCAAGAAATTTTAAAACATCGTACCTTTGCACCCGAAATCGAGAAAGAGCGCGGTGATGATTGCCACTCCCGAGCGGCAGAGCTGCGTAATTCCTTATTAGCAAGACAGCTTTTAACGAGCCATCAAGCTTTGAGGAGATACTAGGTCTCTAATGTCGAGATCGCAAGCAGATATCCGCGCCTCTTTTCTTTTTCATATATAAAAAATATATTCCGTTCCTAAGAGAGATAGGACGAGTTCCTAAATATAGGATTTAAGGAAAAAGATAAAAAGATAACAAAAATTTCAAAATACAAAGATGAACAGTTTAAGAATTGGATTGATGTCCGCAGCTTTGGTTGCTGGTTTGGCAACTGCTAGCGCACAGACGACTGCAGCCGACAGTGTGTTTCAACACGCAAAAGGCAATCGATTAAGCGTTGGAGGCTATGGCGAAGTAGCTTTGTCACGCAACTTTTACAGTGATAATGTTTATCGCTATTCCCGTCCAAAGCAATATGCCAATGACCCAAGCCATGGTCGTTTCGACATTCCTCATGCAGTAATCTATTTAGGTTATGACTTCGGAAAAGGTTGGACCATGAGTTCTGAGATTGAATTCGAGCATACCGGTACAGGTTCTGCCAATGAGAAGGAATATACCGAAGGAGGCGAATGGGAATCAGAAATCGAAAAAGGTGGTGAAGTTGAGCTTGAGCAGTTCTGGATTAACAAGGAAATCAAGAAATGGGCAAACATCAAAATTGGACACATGGTTGTTCCAGTGGGTATGACCAATGCTCATCATGAGCCTTTGAACTTCTTCACTGTTTATCGTCCTGAGGGAGAAGCAACCATTCTCCCATGTACATGGCACGACACAGGTATCAGTTTCTGGGGACGTACCAAACATTGGAAATATGAGATTCAATTCTTAGCTGGTTTGGATGCATTCCAATTCAATCGTGAGAATTGGGTTCAGAAGGGTGCTGGTTCTTCTTATGAGTTCAAGGTAGCCAACAAGTATGGCTTTGCAGCACGTGTTGATAACTATTCCATCCCTGGTCTGCGCATCGGTTTGAGCGGCTACTATGGTCAGGCTATGCACAATGGTTATCCTCACGACTTGCAGGGAGACAAATATGACACGAATGGCAACTACCAAGGCAAGTTGAAATACGACAACATCAAGGGTACTGTAGCTATCGGCGCCATTGACTTCACATTCAATCGCTTCAACTGGATTGTACGTGGAAACGCAGACTATGGATATGTAGGCGATGCAGCTACCATCAACGAGATTAAGCGTAACTTGGCTGCCAACAACTCGCCATATCAGAAGACACCAGTGGGAAAGAACGCAGTAGATATGTCTATCGAGGCAGGTTACAACATTTTCTCTCAATTTGAGAAATTGCGCCAAGACGACCAAAAGCTCTATCTTTTTGGAAGATATGACTACTACAACTCTTACATTCCTGCAAAGGATCAAGCTGCATACGACTACACGAAGAAGAATGTAATGACATTCGGTGTCAATTACTATCCTCTTAAGCAAATTGCAGTTAAGGCAGAATATTCCAAGAGATATCTGAAGAGCAAGTACAACAACGAGCCTTCCGTATCTATCGGTATCGCATACGAAGGATTCTTCCTCTAAGATTTAGAGGAAGAACCTTACAATCAATCCTAGAGAAATAAATAACACAATATTAAATAACTCAAAAATCAAACGAAATGATTAAGAAGTATTTTAGAACATCTTTGTTCGTTGCACTTAGTGCATTGATGACTTGTGGCTTCACCGCTTGTAGCGATAGCGACGATGACAACAAGACTGAGGTTACTCCAACAGACAACGCGAAAGCAATGGAAGAAATTGCCAACCAGTATGTTAACAACACGGTAAACTTGACATACAAGGAGTTGGCTGAGCAGACAGGCAAGCTTTACGACAAGTTGGCTGCTGTTACAGAGAAATTCAAGACAGACCCAAACAGCGTAACACAGGCTGAAATTGATGACATCTGCACAACATTCAAAGAGGCTCGTTCTGAATATGAGGAGAGCGAGGCATTCCTCTTCGGTGCAGCAACCGACTTCGGAATCGACCCACATATCGACACATGGCCTCTCGATGCTGATGGCTTGGCTACAGCTTTGAGCAACAGCGCACAGGTAGCAAAGCTCGATGGCGAGGATGGTATCGCTTACGCTAGCGGTAAATTAGGCCAGGAGCTCCTTGGCTTCCATGGCATCGAGTTCATCATCTTCCGTGATGGTCAGAATCGTACAATCGAGGCTCTCCGTGGCAACGAGACAGATGAGGCATTTGCAGGCAAGACAGTAACAGGTAAGGAAGAGTTGATTTACGCTACTGCCGTAGCTGGTGACCTTCGTGACAAGTGCTGGCAGATGGAAGTTTCTTGGAACGAGGATGCTCCACAGGCTCACATCGACCGTGTTGAGGAACTTGAGTTGCCTTATACTGTAAATGGTGGTGAGAAATCATATGGTCAGAACATGTTGCTCGCCTCAAAAGCTGGTAGTACATATGCAACTTGGGCTGAGGTTATGTCAACTATCTTGATTTCTGGTTGCCAGAACATCTCTAACGAGGTAGCTAACGTAAAGATTGGTAACCCATACTCTGGTGATGACCCTAACTATATCGAGTCTCCTTATAGCCACATGTCATTCGTTGACTTCAAGGATAACATCATCAGCATCCAGAACTCACTTTATGGTGGTCGTGATGAGAATGGCGCACGCAACGAGAACAAGTCTATCATCAAGTATATGAAGGACCACAACTACGAGAACGTGACTGCTCTTGAGACAAGCTTGAAGGAAGCAATTGCCGCATTGGAGAACTGCCAGTCACAGCTCGGTAGCTTTGTAGGTCATACAACAGATGCTTTGGTAGGTACAGCACAGACCAAGGTGAAGGCTCTCGACACACAGTTGACATTGGCTGGAAACTGGTTTGCAACACAGAAATAATTTGCAAACGATAATATAGAATATAGCATTCAGGGAGTCATGGAAAGGATCTTTTCATGATTCCCTATTGCTCATTAAAAGAAATTACACTATTTAATTACAAAATATTATGAATAAGAAAAACAGTTTATATCTGATGATGCTTGCCTCTATGGCATTGCCTCTCGCTTCCTGTTCAGACGATGACAATGTAAATCCTGGAACAGAAACAGATGCAAACTATGTAGGTAAAGCCACAGGTAATTTTACGGCGGACGAATGGTATCCAGGTGGCAAACTCGGGACCACAGAGAACACAACAGCTGGTTGTTATGAAGATGAAACACCAGCAGTGACAGGTGACTTGCTGACAGCCTTTCACAAAGGTGAAGCTCTCTTCGAGCGCAATTACACCACTAATACAGCACCATTCAAAGGTTTGGGTCCTGCTTACCTTAGAACATCTTGCATTGACTGCCACCCAGGTTATGGTCATGGAAAGGCTCAGCCAACAGGTATTCTGAAAGCTACTTACGGTAATGGCTACCTAATGGCTATTTACCATCCAGCAGACGATGGCAATAATCCTGATGGCGATCATAGCAACAATGGAGGTTACATAACAGAGGTAACAGGTATGCCACAACAAAAGGCAACTTCTCCATTCCTTCCTCCAATCAATGAAGATGACATCAAGATAGAATGGAAAGATGTAGCTTCTATGCCAAGTGGAATCCCTATGAAGTTTAAGGATGGCGAGACATTCAGCTTGCACTATCCTGTTGTCACTATCCCTACGACAGCTTTCAACACCGATCCACAGCCTTCCAACATCGCTGTGCGATTGGAGTCAACTATTGGAATCATCGGTACAGGATTGATTGATGCCATTCCAGAAGATTCCATCATCAAGCAATATGAAGCTGAGGCTGCAAACTTTAAGAAACTGGGATACAACGTTAGCGAATACTTGAATCCAACTATGTGGGATGCAGCCAACAACAAAATGGCGACAAGTGCTTGGTATGGTACATTTACCGCATCAGGTGCTTTGGCTAATGGCTCACAACCATCTAGCCATGACTACATCAATAGCAAGAAAGAAGTTGTAAATGGTCCTGCTATGCTGAAACGTTATACTTACGCTCTGACACGTGCCACCTTACAGGATGGTCCTGGCGCCAACGCTATCTGGAACATCACAAACGTAACTCGTAGCGACCGTCCAAAATTGTACACCACAGATGCATGGGCTAAGGCTATGTCAGAAAACGAATCTGTCATCAAGGCTATTCAGGCAGACCCAACTTCTCCATACCACGCAGACGGAACTAAAGAGGGAATTGCCGATGCTGTACTTCACCTGCTCAGCCCATCAACAAACCAGTTTGACAATCAGTGGCATAATTTCACAGCAGAGCAAGACGATGACAGCTACTATGCCTTCATGGTTTGGCACCGTGGCTTGGCCATTCCTCGCGCCCGCAATTTGAACGATGCTTCCGTACAGCGTGGTAAGGAACTCTTCATGCAGATGGGCTGTGCTAGTTGCCACCGCCCTTCTTGGACTACAGGCAACGACAATTACTGGATTTCAGACAACATCAAGGGTAGAGCTCTTCCACAATATCCAAACCAGAAGATTTATCCTTACTCTGACTTCATTCAGCACAAGCTCGACATGATCAATGATATTCATGGATCTTGGTGCCGTACCACTCCACTTTGGGGTCGTGGCTTGTCACTTGCCAACACTGGTGCAGAAGAGCGTATGCACGACTGCCGTGCACGCAATGAAGTAGAGGCTATCATGTGGCACTGCTACAGCAAGAACAGCCAGGCATACTGGTCTGCAAAGCAATTCTATGACTTGAGCAAGTCAGATCGTGACGCAGTAGTTAAGTTCTTGCGCTCTATCTAAAAATGTGGTCTAAAAAGCTGACAGATTACATACAGAAAAATTAGTATAAATTACAACATCAGAATCAATGCTCCTCAAGGATGGAGGTCTACTTCCATCTTTAAGGAGCATTATTCTGCTTATCAAGAAATCAAGCAAGATGAAAAAACATTCTATTTCTAAAGTCCTTACCTTTTCTGCCTTAGCTATCGTCTTCAGCGCATGTTCCGATGACAATACAAATGGCACAGATAACAACAGCGGAAATAAGAACGAAGTATTTGATGCATCAGAATGGTACCCTGGAGGTGAGTTGGGAACAACAGAGAACACTACAGCGGGCTGCTATGAAGACGAGTCACCGGCTATCGAGCAAGCAGGGTTGCTCAAAGAATTCAATAACGGAGAAGCTTTCTTCGAAAGAAACTACACCCTGAACACCAAGCCATTCAAAGGCTTAGGTCCATGCTGGGTACGTCCGTCCTGCATCTATTGCCATCCTGGCTATGGTCACGGAAAGAAACAATACAAATACGACGCCAACACCATGGGCAATGGCTACCTACTTGCCTTATACTATCCTGCCGGTAGCAGCGACGGTAAGGGAGGCACCTATACGGAAGATACATACGTAACGGAAATAGCAGGTGTGCCACAAACCAAGGCTCAGACGCCATTTCTCCCTCCTATCGACGAGAGTGGAATACACATCAAATGGGAAAAGGCTACCGACGAGCATGGAAATAAATTCGCAGATGGCGAAACTTATGAATTAAGTTATCCAGTGGTTACCATCGACGAGGATGCCATTCATACCAGTCCTAAACCACGTGCTGGTTACACGGTAAGAGTGGAGTCAACCATCGGCATACAAGGAACAGCACTCTTAGATGCCATTCCTGACGACTCCATCAAAAAACAATATGCTCATGAAGCACAATTTGCACAGCTCAATCCGATGATGTGGGATGCCAACAAGAACGATTGGGCTTCCACAGCCTTTATGTATCTTGAAGACAGAGGCAATGTACTGAGAAAATTCAACTATCAGTTGTCTCGCTCTTCTCTGCAACAAGACTATGCTATCTGGGAAATATGTAATGTAACACGCAAAGACCTTCACTATCTTTACACGACAAAGGAATGGGCAAAGGCTAACAGTGAGAATGAAAGTGTCATCAACTACATCCAGCAACATGGTAAAGACGACAAGATGCTGAATCCATACTATGGTGATGGCACCAAAGAAAACATCAAGTATCTAGTCAACCTTTTACTAGGATTAAATTCTCCTGAGGATGCACCAACCTATGAAAAGTATTTCGTGGACAAATTTGGTGAAGAGATGGACGACCAAAGTTATTATAATTTCATGGTTTGGCAAAGAGGATTGTCTATCCCTAAAGCGAGAAATCTTGATGACGAACAAGTCAAACAGGGCAAACAAATCTTTATGAAAATAGGTTGCGCTAATTGTCACCGACCATCATGGACAACAGGAAAGGATGACTATTGGGCTACCTCTTTCGTAAAAGGAATGGGCAAGTTACCAACTTATCCTAACCAGAAGATTTACCCCTACACCGATATGGTTCAACACAGACTGTACATGGTCAATGACATCATCAATGGCTGGTGTCGTACCACTCCACTCTGGGGAAGAGGATTATCTTTGGCGAATACGGGAGCAGAAGACCGTCTCCATGACTGTAGAGCCAAGAATGAGATAGAAGCTATCATGTGGCATGGATATAGCAAAAACAGCGATGCATACTATGCAACACAAAACTTCTACAAGTTGAGTAAAGCAGAACGAGATGCTGTGGTTAAGTTTCTAAGAGCCATCTAGCAAGTAGCAAATCCCGGGTAACGAGCTAGCAGCGACTGTCCGCCCATGAAAGTTAGACTGTCTGGTAGAGACAGGCACACTATCCAAGCGAGACAGTCTTGGCTACATAGCCATCTACAGGTTAGCGGATGGCGTGCTCTTATCTGTCGACTCTCCTATCTCATTTTTGACCGCACACCGCACAAGTCACGATATAACTCTCTGTATAACAACGCGTTTACACTTGTGCGGTCTTTTTTGAAATTTTAGTCTAGCTCGAAATCACAAAATAAAGAAAAAGTTTGGCTATTTCAGAATAAAGTCGTAACTTTGCAGCAGAAGTTATTAATCATTCAAAAATAGGAGGAAACAGTTATGGCAAGACCTATCAGAGAAACGCCGATACTCTACGGCAAGAACGCAGAACGCTTCATGGAAAACATGAAGCGAGTAGAAAATATGAGTGAAGAACAACGAAAGGCAAATCGTGACAAAGCACGAGCTGCTTACGAAAGTTTAATTGATCATGTTATTTTTACTAAAGATAGAATGTAAAAAATTAAGAAAGGAACACTATTATGAAAATAACAAAAGAAGAAGCTGTTAAGAGAATCAAACTTCTATTACAGCACAAAAAGGAAATGGAAGAAAGAGCTATTCAATATCTCCAGAACGAATATACTAAAGAGTTTCAACAAGTATGAACATCTTCTCTATCCAAAGAATAAACAGCAAAGCACCATATGAGGTAAAAATTTCAAAAAATGAAAACTTTTATATTTTTACTACAGATAAGGGCATTAGATATTCCATCTCTTTTTCTGAAGAATATGAAATTGGAGGGTGCATGAGCTATCAATTCAGTATAGATAATATAGAAAAAAGCCATGGCTCATACGATAAGAAAATAAAAGACACTATCATTGCGATTATCGAAGATTTTTTTATAGAAAATCAAGACGTACTTTTATATATATGTGATACTAGCGACAATCGTGAAGCAGCCAGAAATCGACTGTTTCTAAGATGGTTTGCGCAATATTCACCAGAAAGATTTACTATTTGCACAGCTAATTCAAAAGTAGAAGATACTGAATTCTATATGGCTATTATAGTTGCCAACAATAATCCCCAAAAAGATTCCATAACTTTAGATTTTGAAACAACAGCTAAAGCTCTAAAGAAATAACATGGTAAAAAAGATTATATTCATCCTTTACATCCTTGTGCTCGTATGTATGGCTACCGCCACTATCGTGGAGAAAAGCCAGGGCACGGATTATGTGCATGCCCACTATTACGGGGCATGGTGGTTTATATTGATTTGGGCTGCGCTCGCCGCCCTCGGTGCTTTCTACATCATTAAGCGGAAAGTGAAGTGCGCCTCTACGCTGGCTCTTCACCTTTCCTTCCTCATCATTCTTGCTGGGGCCTTGCTCACGCATGTCTCAGCCAAACGAGGCATGATTCACCTGCGCATCAACCAGCCTGTCAACACTTATATGGCTAGCGATGAAGAGCAGGGCATGAAAGAAGAGAAACTGCCTTTCTCGCTCTGCCTACAGAAGTTTGAGGCAAAGATGCACGATGGCACTAATGCAGTAGCTGACTATTCCTCCAAGTTCATCGTGATGGATGGCAACGAGAAGAGCGAGGGTGAGGTGTCGATGAACAACATTTACTCGCACCGTTCCTATCGTCTATACCAGTCGTCATACGACGAGGACGGCAAGGGAAGTGTACTCGCCATCAACGCCGACCCTTACGGAATTCCTGTCACCTACACGGGGTATGCACTCCTTTTTATCTCCTTGGTTTGGATGCTCATCGACCCAAAGGGCGGATACCGCAAACTCTTGAAGAGTTCTTTGCTCAAAAAGGGTGCCTTGATGATAGCCATTATCCTCAGTCTTGGCAATGTTCAGACAGCAAAGGCTGAATCTTCTTCCGAGAATCTTCAGAACGCCGTACTCCCTAAGGAAACTGCCGAGAAGTTTGGCGAACTCAACATCCTCTACAACGACCGCATTTGTCCGGTACAGACTTTTGCCCTCGACTTTTGCAAGAAGATATATGGCTCTCGCTGTTATCAAGGCTTGACAGCCGAACAGGTTCTCACGGGCTGGGTATTCTATGGCGACGTATGGGCTAACGAGCCTTTCATCAAAATCAAGAGCGGCGAGATGAAGACGGCAATGAACTTGCCAGATTACGCCGCATTGAATAGTTTCTTCAATCGGGATATGGGTGGCTATACCATCGGACAGTATGTTCAGGAATATTACAACGGACAGCAGGACAAGTTCCACCAGCAAGCCGCCGACATCGACGGCAAGATTCAAATCATCATGGAACTGCGCCAAGGCATCTCGCTGAAGGTATTGCCTTATACATTTACCAAGAACGTGAAAGCTACCAAGGACAATCCTTTCATCAAGGCGAGCACCACTACTTGGTTTTCACCGGTAGATAAGTTGCCTCTCGCCGTGGAACATCAGCACGCGCTCTATATCAAGAATGTGTTCTCCTTGCTCTATGGCGACGTGAAAGCGGGAAACATCGACCGTGTGAACGTGTTCTTCGACAAGATGAGAAAGTATCAGGAGGTAAGCGGCGGCAACTCGCTACCAAGCAAGACTCAATACAAGGCAGAACGAATGAACAACGCTTTCCCATTCGCCACCATCCTCTTTATGGTGAACCTCACATTGGGATTCATTGCCCTCTTCTACACTATCTATCGCATGACGAAGAAGCAAGAAATCAAGGTCTTGAATATCGCCTTGCCTATCTTGCTCTGTGTTCCCTTCCTAGCCCTTACTTTGGGTTTGGCACTGAGATGGATTATCAGTGGCAATGTTCCGATGTCGAATGGATATGAGAGTATGTTGA
>ERZ808240.2600-NODE-2600-length-19250-cov-3.353269_pt1 | contig 19250 bp, 20 predicted proteins | sample MGYA00521084_ERZ808240 | MGnify/ENA primary metagenome ERZ808240 (study PRJEB31516, sample SAMN03275571) | gut metagenome | biome: mammalia-associated habitat; material: feces | host: Papio cynocephalus | place: Kenya | collected 2012-08-06 ...
ATTTTAGAAAACATTATAATTAAGGTGTTTTATGGCATTTTTTATATTTGATATCGGTTACATGAAAAAAAGTCAAAAAATATGTTGACTTTGATTTTTGATAATGGTATATTCTTACTCGCTGAAAGGCAATAACTCGTATCACTGCTCAGCATATACGAGAGATGATATAAAAATTCATTGGTCATTGACCAAGTGAAATATAACATCAAATCGATGAGTATTCATCGAGTGATATATAACAATAACAGGGAATTTTCCCTGAGATATATACATATTCCGAGGCTAAGATGTCTCGTTTTTTTGTATTAAAAAAGCCCATAGGGCTTTTTATTAATGTACAAAATTTGTGGATATGTGCTCTTCTTTTTCTGGAAGTCCGTATTTTTCTTTTGCAAGTTGAATGGCTTTCATCAAAAATACCATGTTTTTAGCAAGTGTGCGTACAGTTTGGAGACCTTCTTTGTCTTCTTCTGCTTCTCCTGGTAAGCGCCCATGTACAGAATTCCAATACTGGCTGCTTGCTATAGGCATATTCGAGATTGTAAAAAATTTGTTGAGTTCATCAAATGTTGAAGATAAACCACCTCTTCTTGCAACAACTACAGATGCACCAACCTTCATGGTCGTATCAAAGTCTGCACTGTAGAACATGCGTTGAACAAATGCTACTAGAGAAGCATTTGCAGAGGCAAAATAAACAGGTGAAGCGATGATTAGACCATCTGCTTCTTGGAATATAGTATTTGCTTTATTGACATCGTCTTGGAATACGCATTTTCCTGTTTTTTTGCAGCTATTGCATGCAATACATCCGTGTATGCTTTGTGTTCCAATAGAAATGATTTCGGTTTCTACGTTTTCTTGTTGGAATACATGGATCATTTCTTGGATTGCTATACTTGTGTTTCCGTTTTTACGTGGGCTGCCATTGATAATGAGTACTTTCATGTTTTTCTCCTTTATTAATATCCTTTTGATTTATTAACGATGTTTGTGAGTGGTTCCTGTTTTAAATAGTGTTGTAGATTTTCATACATGATCTTTACGACATTGTCATAGCTGGAGCGTGCATTGAATCTTCCTGAGATGTGTGGAGTGATATAGACATTTTCTACATTCCAGAGGTCCATATTTTTAGGCAATGGCTCCCATTCTGTGACATCTAAGCATGCTGCTGATAGGTGTTTTTCTTGCATGATTTTGACAAGGTCTTTTGTGACGATTGCAGAACCTCTTCCTACATTGATCAATAATGCGCCTTTTTTGATTTTCTTTAGTTTTTGGTAATCAAATAAATGACGTGTTTCTTGTGTTTCGGGAAGGGATAGTGCGACAACATCTGCTTTTTCGAGGATTTCATCAAAGTCTTGGAACGTATACATTTTTTGAATATAGGTAGGTGTTTCGTGTTTTGTTCTGCGGACTCCATATACAGTAGCACCAAGTGTATGCATGAGTTTTGCATAGCTGCTGCCAATGTTGCCCATACCAACAGAAACGACATTGAGTTGGGCGATGTTTGGTACGGATCCTAGGTTTGTCCATGCGTGTTTTGCTTGTACTTTTTCATAATCAAATAATTTTTTTTCTATTGCTAGTGTACATGCTAACATATGTTCACTAATTGCAGTATCATATGCACCAGAGGCATTGGTGAGCGTAATGGATTCTGGCAAGAAACAGTAGGTATTTGCACCTGCACTATCAAGCTGCAGCCATTTGATTTTGGCATCTTTTAGTAGATTTGGATCTGGATTTCCAAAAACGATATCGATATCGTTAAAGTCTTCTTTTTTGATATTTGCTTTATTCTTGAAAATACAGGTAATGCCTGTGTCTAGAAATCGTTGCTTTGTTTCTTCTTTGAGTTGCGTTAAAAATAGAGCTTTCATGGTTTGTCCTCCTTTGAAAAAAATTATAGTACAAAATATTAGACAAATTGCATGAGTTGCACAGAGAATTAGATAAAGAAATGTGTACAATATAAGTAGAAAGAGAGGATATACTATGTTAAAACAAATTAAGTGGACAGATGTGTTGATGTCTTTGGCGTATGTTGTAGCTGGTGTATTGTTGATTATATTTCCTGATGTTAGTGCAAATGTAATATCTTGGATCATTGGAATTGCATTGATCGTATATGGAATCGTTTCTTTGACTGCGTATTTTTTGGCAGATATTCGTGATACTCTATATAATAATAACTTTGTGATTGGCTTGATGACAATCGTATTTGGGTTAGTCGTGATTGTAAAAAAAGATATGATCATGAATTTGATTCCATTTATTTTAGGATTGGTCATTGTTTCGAGTGGTTTAGCGAAATTGCATCGTTCGATTATTGCATATAGGATACATTACAGTGCGTCTATGACATATGGTTTGCTTGGTGTAGTTTCAATTATTTTGGGTTTGATTACAATGTTCTTCTTGAGTGGGGAAACAACACAGAATATTATTTTTATAGTGATAGGTTGCGGGCTTGTGTATAGTGGATTGTCAGATCTGTTTATACAGTTTTTCTTAGCAAATAAGTTTAATCATTTTTTGAAGGATTTTGAACGTGCATTTGAAAAACAAGAAAGCAATATAGTGGATGTTGATGCTGTAGAAATGCCAGAGGATAAAGAAAAGTAAAGGGGAGAAGAAATTCTTCCTTTTTTTGAATAGTAAAATGTATATTTTTGAGCGCATTCTGATAAAATGAATAAGTTGAGAATAGATGTTTATAGACATGGAAAACTTAGAATATAGATTGGATAATCCAGCAGATAAAAATTTATATTATATGCATAAATTAACGGAATTGATACAGCGATTGAATACGGTAGAAAATTTTGAAAGTGTAGAAGCAATCATACCATCATTTCTTGAAATTATATGTGAAGTTGTGAAAGCTGAATCTGGTGCATTTTATTATAAATATAACAATGATGACGAAACATATTTAAATACATATACATTGGTAGCAAATCATCCAGAACAATTTCAAAAAGAAAGTCGGAAAGTGTACGGTGTCGAAAAGTATGGTAGTTTACGTATGCTTTTAGGAAAGCGCGAAGTTACAATTGTGAAATCTGTAAATGAAGATACGAAATTGAGTGATGAAGAGAAACAGTTGTTGGAACAGCGTGGTATTCATTCTTTGATTTTATTACCTTTATTTTTGAATGAAGATTTAGGCGGCAGTGTCAATTTAATGAATCCACAATATGGATTGGATTCTTTGTTTTATGAACAATTGGTGAGTCTTGGCGGGCATTTGGGCTCTGTGTACCGGTATTTGATGCAGCAAATGAAATTACAAGAAACAATGCAGCGCTTAGAGAATGAGAGTCGTATCATGCAGGCGTTGTGTGGGGATTATACAGTTGTTCTGCATTGTGATTTATTAAAAGATACATGTAAAGTTATCAAAAATGGACATGAATTAGATTTGTATAATAAAAAGACATATCGGCCAGATATTGGTACATATACAAAATGGTTGGCTTTTTCAAAAGAGAAGGTCATTGCACAAGAAGTTGCTGAAGAATACGCAAAACAATATGCAGCAGATGTATTGCAAAAAAGATTGCGTGAGAATAATCCACTATTAGAACGCTATCATACAATACCAGATCGCTATGGACAGGAATATTTTGAATTGAAAGTTGTATCCACGTATGAAGATGAGGATTCTTATGAAATCATTATTGGTTTTAGACCAATCGATGATATCTTAAAAGCTGAAAAGGAAAGACAAGATCAACTGTCTAAAGCCCTACAAGAAGCAAATAGTGCAAGCGAAGCGAAAAGTTCATTTTTGAGCACGATGTCACATGATATACGTACACCTATGAATGCTATCATAGGGTTAGCCACATTGATTGATAAAAGTGCAGAGAATAGTGAAGTTGTAAAAATGTATGCAAAACAGATTTTGGGCTCTGGAAAACAACTTCTAGGCATTATTAATAACATTCTCGATATGAATAAGATTGAGAGTGGGAAAATCTATGTGTGTAAAAAAGACATGCAGATCAATGAAGTGGTTTCGCAAATTAGAACGGTCTTTGATACACAAGCAGATGAAGGTCATAAACAATTCATCGTTCATGAAGATGTGCTGCACCATGTGTTTTTAAGTGATGAAGTGCATATTTTACAAATATTAACGAATGTCATTTCAAATGCGTTTAAGTATACACCAGAGGGTGGAAAAATATATTTTAGCGTTGCAGAAGAAGTACAAGAAGAACAGAATTTTTTGGAATTTGTTGTGAAAGACACTGGAATTGGCATGCATCAAAAGTTCATTGATGATGCTTTTGAGCCGTTTTCTAGAGAAGAAAGCTCATTGACAAACAAAGTGCAAGGTACTGGACTGGGCTTATCCATTACGAAAAAACTTGTCGATATGTTGAATGGTACTATACGCGTGGAGAGCGAAGAAGGAAAAGGTACTTGCTTTACAATTCGTATTCCAGTACAAGTTTGTGAACAATTGAAAGAAAAAGAAAATAGAGAAATACATAATGCCTCGTTAGCTGGATTACATGTGCTTTGCGCAGAAGATAATGCTTTGAATGGGGGAATATTGTGTGAATTATTGAAGTTGGATGGTATTTCGTGTGAAATCTATGAAAATGGTAAGCGATGCGTTGATGCTTTTGAAAAGTCAAAAGAGGATACGTATGACGTGATTTTCATGGATATTCAGATGCCTGTGATGAATGGGTATGAAGCAACGAGACAAATACGAAATTCTATGCATCCGGATGCAAAAAAGATTCCTATTATTGCGATGAGTGCAAATGCGTTTTCAGATGATATTCAAGCTTCATTGGATGCGGGAATGAATGCGCATATTTCAAAACCAGTCGATATCAATAAAATAGAAAAATTATTGCAGAAATATGCAAAATAGGATTGGTAAAGAATTTGTGCTAGAATGTTTCGGCGGAGGTTTCGTGTATGTTTAATGATTGGCTTACGATTGGACCATTTACAGTGCATGGCTATGGTGTAATGATTGCTATTGGTATTTTGATGGTTGCTTGGCTTGCGACAAAGTTATGCAAAAAATATGGGTTGGATTATGAAAATATTGATTCATTTGTCTTATTTGTTATTGTAATTGGATATGCATTTAGTAAATTGACATATTGTTTGACGGTGTTCGACCAATTTATCAAAGATCCAATTTCAGTGCTTGGTTCGAGTGGTTGGGTCGTGTACGGAGGTATCCTTGGAGGAATTCTTGGTGCATTGATTTGGTGTAAATGGAAGAAATGGGATTTTTCGAAATATTTTCCTATTTTGATTCCTTGTGTTGCTTTAGCACAGGGGTTTGGTAGAATTGGTTGCTTTTTTGCGGGGTGTTGCGGAGGCTTAGAGACTCATGCGTGGTATGGTGTACAATTTCCAGCAAATTCATTGGCATGGACAACGTCTTCTCCAATTATTCCAACACAGTTGATCATGAGTGCAGGAGACTTTTTACTGTTTGCATTTTTGTATCATAATTTAACAAAGGGAAAGCATCCAGAAGATAATGGTGCTTGGTATTTAATGCTATATTCCGCTGGAAGATTTGCGGTGGAGTTTATTAGAGGGGATTTGATTCGTGGAGGAATCGGACCATTCTCTACTTCTCAATTTATAGCGATATTTGTGTTTGTTGCGGGGGCTTACCTCCTTTGGCATAGACAGAGAAAAGAGGACATAAAATGAAAATTGGTATTGCGAATGACCACTCAGCTGTGGCAATGAAAAATGAAGTGAAAGAGTATCTTGAAAGTTTAGGATATGAAGTCATCAATTATGGTACGGATACAGATGCTTCTGTAGATTATCCGGTGTATGGTGAAAAGGTTGCAGAAGCAGTTGCTAATGGTGAAGTGGATCGTGGCGTTGCTATTTGTGGAACAGGTGTTGGGATTGGTCTTGCTTGCAACAAAGTAAAGGGGATTCGTGCTTGTACATGTTCTGAGCCATATAGCGCAGAGTATTCTAGAAGACATAATAATGCAAATGTAATTACATTTGGTGCTCGTGTGATTGGACCAGAAACTGCTAAGCAGATCGTAAAAGTGTTTATGGAAACTGAATTTGAAGGTGGTAGACACGAAAGACGCGTTAATCAATTGTTGGAAATCGAAAATAAATATTTTAAGTAAGGCATCGATAAAATTCGATGCTTTTTGCTTGTTTTGAAAATTATAAAATATTTGTATATTAAAGCGATGATAGGAAGGGATATAGTAATGTATAATAAACAACTTGAAACTTTTATTCGTGCAGCAGATGCTGGGAGCTTTTCTAAGGCTGCAAAAGAAAGCTATATTACACTTACAGCAGTGATCAAACAAATCAATTCATTGGAAGAATCATTGAATGTGAAGCTTTTTGATCGTGATCATCAAGGATTGCAATTGACAAAAGCTGGTTGTTCTATGTATCAAGACGCGAAATATGTTGTTCAATATTGCCGTGATTCCGTCATTTGTGCAAAAAATGAAATGCAGGAAGACGAGAATGTTATTTGTATTGGCTCATCTTCTATGACTCCAGCACTGTTATGAATGGAACTTTGGTCAAAAGTGCATATTTTACACCCAATATAGTAGGTGGTATTTTTGATGATACTTTGTTGAGCCTTCGAGGGTGCGCAGGATTGGAGATAGTTAGAGGAAAATTTTGTTGCGCAGTTTCTAACCATCATCATCTAGCAACGAAGGATAAATTGGCAATTAGTGATCTTTATGGAGAAAACTTGATGTTGATGCATTGCAGATGGAGTCGTTATGTTGATCAGCTTCGAGATGACTTGTGGAAATAACATCCCCAGATTCATATATAAGCGAATAGAGGCATTGTAATATTTTCGGAACATTTTCACTTGTGTTACACTGAGACATTATCATTTGTGGTTCATACTTTTTTATTGAGTTTATAGGTATTCTTGCTTAAGAAACGGTATAATTATTTAATGAAAGATAACAAAACGAGCGATATTACAAAAATGAAATTGGCATATGCGATGCGCAATTGCATGGAAAAAGCTTCCGTAGAGGAAATTACTGTACGGGAAATTTGTGCAGAAGGTGGTTTTAGTAGACAGACATTTTATCGTTGTTTTTCAGATAAGTATGATTTGATCAATTGGTATTTTGATCGTATTTTAAATGAATCATTTAAACAAATGGGAAAAGGCACAACGATTCGTGAAAGTCTCGTATTGAAATTCCAATATATTTTACAAGAACAATTATTTTTTCAAGCAGGATTTGCAAGTGATGAACAGAATAATTTGAAGGAACATGATTTTGAAAGAATTTTTGCATTTTATAAAAATCTTATTTTCGAAAAAAGTGGAGAATATCCAAGTAAGAGTATGCAAGATGTTTTAGAGATGTATTGTCAATCTTCTGTGTATATGACGGTAAAGTGGATTATGACAAAAAAGCGTAGGACACCGGATGAATTGGCAGATTTGATGATGGAAGCCATGCCGGAAACATTGGTAAGAATATTTGCAAAACTAGATATTTTAGGGTGAACGATTGTTCATCTTTTTTTATTGTGTGTAAGAAAAATGAAAACGGTATGAAAAGATTTTCACAAAAAGTGAGAAAGTTTCTGAAAATATTTGTTATTTGTGTTGCATAGATGAAATGTGGGTATTAAACTAGGAAACATAATTTGTGATAAGCAAATGAAATCTTAGAGAGATGGGAGGAATACCAAATGGGAAAATATATCTTAAAAAGACTGGCGATTGGTATATTGACTCTTTTTATCCTTGCTACGTTGACTTTCTTCTTGATGCATGCAATACCAGGAAGTCCATTCGGTGCAGATAATAAGAATCTGACTGCAGAACAGTATGCTGCTATGGAGGCTAAGTACAATCTGGACAAACCATTGTTACAACAATATGTTGTGTATATTGGAAATGTTCTACATATGGACTTTGGAGAAAGTATTTCTAAGAAAGGTGAATTGGTTCTCGATATTATTTTGAAAAGAGCTCCAGTTACCGCAAGCCTAGGTGCGTGTGCCTTTGTGATTTCTGTAGTTGTGGGAATAACATTAGGTATTGTTGGCGCATTGACCAAAAAGAAATGGGTGAATGGCTGTATTACATTCTTAGCAACGATGGGTGTCTCGTTACCGAGCTTCATAGTTGCAATTCTGTTAATGATCTTCTTGGGGGTAAAGTTAAAGATCTTTCCATTGCTTGGCTTAAATGGTCCTTCAAGTTACGTATTACCAACTATTGCATTGAGCATTGGTCCAATTGCCATGGTAACGCGTTTAACAAGATCTTCCTTGAAAGATGTTATGAATAAGGATTATATCATCTTGGCAAGAAGTAAAGGTACAGATGATATTAAAGTTATCATTAAACATGCGTTGAGAAATGCATTGCTGCCTGTTATTACGTATTGTGGACCATTGTTGGCTGGTCTTGTTACAGGGAGCTTCGTAGTTGAAACTTTGTTTACGATTCCTGGAATTGGTAAAGAATTTACGAGTTCTGTAACAAATCGTGATTATCCAATGATCATGGGCTTGACTATTTTCCTTGGGGCAATTGTCATAGTGATGCAGTTGGCAAGTGATATTGTTGCAGCACTTGTTGATCCACGTATTAAAGTGAAGAGTTAGGAGGAGAGAAAAATGTTAGAAGCAAAATTGAATATTGATCCTTCAATGTTCGAAAAGCTTGATGAGAGTGAAAAGAATGATGAAGCGATTGAAATGGAATCCAAAACATTTTTGCAGGATACATGGAAAAGATTCTCCTCGAATAAGCTTGCAATATTTGGCTTGATCGTCATTATATTGATGATTCTATTGGCTGTTTTTGTTCCAATCTTTTCAAAATATACATATGATGGTCAAGATTTGGCAAATACAAATAGTTTACCTAGTGCAGCACATCTATTAGGAACAGATAAGTTAGGTAGAGATATCTTAGTTAGAATTTGTTCTGGTATGAGAGTGACATTGGCAATTGGTTTTGCTTCTGCAGCAATCAATTTGTGCATTGGTATCGTATATGGTGGTTGTGCAGGTTACTTTGGTGGCAAAGTCGATATGTTCATGATGAGAATTGTAGATATTATCGATTCTGTTCCTTCTCTTTTATATACGATCATGATCTTGATGGTATTTGGTAACTCTGTATTTTCTATGATGCTTGCAATTTCTTTGACATCATGGATTACAATGGCACGTCAAGTTCGTGCACAAGTTATGAGTTTAAAAGAAATGGAATTTGCTATGGCAGCAAAAGTTATTGGGTGTTCTGATATTCGAATTTTATTAAAACATCTTGTTGTGAATGCATTAGGTCCTATCATTGTTTGCTTAACAATGATGATACCAAGTGCAATCTTTACAGAAAGTTCCTTGAGCTTTATTGGTATTGGTATTCAAGCTCCTGCTTGTTCACTTGGTAGTCTTGCAAATGAAGCGAGACAATTGATCAACACACAGCCATTACAAGTTGTATGGCCAGTTATAGCTATTGCATTGATTACTCTTTCATTGAACTTTATTGGTGATGGTATTGGGGAAGCTCTTGAAGCAAAACGATAGGAGGTGTGAATATGTCCTTATTAAAAGTAGAAGATTTGCATACAGAATTCAAAACTGATCAAGGAATCGTTCACGCAGTTCGTGGTGTTTCATTTGAACTTCAACAAGGTGAAGTTCTTGGAATCGTTGGTGAGTCTGGTTCTGGTAAGTCACAGACGATGTATACGATCATGGGACTGTTAAGTGAAAATGCATTGCCTGTAAAAGGAAAAGTAATTTTTGATGGAAAAGATATTAGTGCAGAGTCTTATCCAAATAAAAAAGAATATAACAAGATGATGAATGAGATTCGTGGAAATACGATTTCAATGATTTTCCAAGATCCAATGACATTCTTGAATCCTGTTTTAAAGATTGGCACACAGTTGATCGAACCAATCATGAATCATAAAAAAGTTTCAAAAAAAGAAGCGTATGATATTGCGATAAAATTGATGAAACAAGTTGGTATTCCTAGTCCTGAAAAGAGAATCAATCAATATCCATTTGAGTTCTCCGGTGGTATGAGACAGAGAATCATCATAGCTATTGCGTTAGCTTGTTCTCCAAAATTGATTATCGCAGACGAACCTACTACAGCGTTGGATGTAACGATCCAAGCACAAGTATTGGAACTCATCAATTCTTTAAAAGAAGAAAGTGATTCTTCTATCATCATGATTACGCATGACTTAGGTGTTGTTGCTAAGTTGTGTGATCGTGTAGCTATCATGTATGGTGGCAAGATTGTTGAAATTGGTACAGATAGAGAAATCTTCTATGAGCCAAAGCATCCGTATACAGAAGGATTATTGAATTGTATTACAAATCCCGAAGATGATTCTGATGAAGAATTGCAACCAATTCCTGGAACTCCACCAGATTTGTTGAAGCCGCCAGTGGGTTGTCCATTCTACGCAAGATGCAAACATGCGATGAAGATTTGTAAAGAACAGATGCCTGAAGTAACAACATTTTCAAAAACACACCAATGTGCATGTTGGTTGATTCAGGCTAAGGAGGTAAGTCATGAGTGAGGAAAAAACGATTTTACAAGTGAAGAACTTGAAGACTTACTTCGATGTTACAAAAGGTGTATTTGCGAAAAAGCAAATTGTAAAAGCTGTAGATGACGTGACCTTTGATGTTAAAGAAAACGAAACATTTGGTCTTGTTGGTGAGTCTGGATGTGGGAAAAGTACATTAGGCAGAACGATCGTGAAGCTTTACGAACCTACTGCAGGTACGATTGCATTTGAAGGAAAAGATATTTCTCGTATCAAAGGCAAAGAATTAAAAGCATATCGTAAAGATATGCAAATGATATTCCAAGATCCATACGCTTCTTTAAACCCAAGAATGACTGTTGGTGAAATTATCAAAGAACCAATGAAGATCTTCAACATCTATGATACAGATGAACAAAGAGAAGCTAGGGTCAGAGAATTATTAGATATCGTTTCTTTAAAACCAGACCATATTCGTAGATATCCTGCTGAATTCTCTGGTGGACAAAGACAACGTATTGGTATCGCAAGAGCACTTGCGGTAAATCCAAAGTTTATTGTGTGCGATGAACCGATTAGTGCATTGGATGCTTCGATTCAGGCACAGGTCATTAACTTATTGAAGAGAATTCAAAAAGAAATGGGTATTTCTTATATCTTCATTGCACATGATTTAGGCATGGTAAAGCATATTAGTGATCGTATTGGTGTCATGTATCTTGGACATTTGGTAGAGTGTGGTCCAAGTGATGCAGTATATCACACACCATTACATCCATATACACAAGCACTTCTATCTGCGATTCCTATTCCAGATCCAGATGTAGCAAAAGCAAAACAAAGAATTGTTTTGGAAGGCGAAATTCCTTCACCAATTAACACGCCGCCTGGTTGTCCATTTGCATCTAGATGTCCTAGAGCAACAGAAAGATGTAAAAAAGAGACACCAAAGTCTATCCAACTTGGCAATCGTAGTGTGGCTTGTTTCTTGTATGAAAAATAGAAAAGGGGAAAAAATTATGAACAAAGTATTGAAATCCGTTCTTACCGCAACGATGGTACTTGGCTTAGCTGCTTGCTCTAGCGGCACATCAGGTTCTACCGCAACGACTTCTTCTGGCAATGATGGTGTATTCCGCGTAGCAATGGAAGGTGAATCAAATTATCCTGATCCAGCTATTGCATCAGATTCCATTACTGGTAGTGTTACACAGTTGACAGCTTCTACATTGTATCGTTTGACAAGTTCTGGTGAAATGGAACCAGCTGCTGCTACAGGTTATGATGTTAGTGATGATGGTTTAACATATACATTCCATTTGAGAGATGGTATGAAGTGGTCTGATGGTTCTGATTTGACTGCGAAAGATTTTGAATATGGTGTTAAGAGATCTCTTGGTATGAGTGTTGCTGATGCAGGTTTTAACATTTATATTTCTGGTTATTTGAAGAATGGCACAAAGTACAATGAAAAGAATTCTGTAGCAGATATGACAGATCTTGGTGTTAAGGCTACAGATGATACAACACTTGTATTTACATTGGAACAGCCATGTGATTATTTCCCATGCTTGACATCTCTTGGTGTTTTCTCTCCTGCTAAGGAAGGTGTTTATACAGAACATGAGTATACATGGGCTGATGATGTGGATGCACCTGTTTCTGGTCCATATAAGTTAAAGTCTATTGATCGTTCTACAGAAGTTGTTTTGGAAAAGAATGATTATTGGTATGATGCAGATAATGTAACAACACAGGAAATCGATTATAAGGTTATTACTGATACATCTGCACAGTTAATGGCATATCAGAATGGTGAAGTTGATTTTGCTAAGAGCTTGGATACAAGTGTAATCAAACAATATGAAGGTCAAGATGATCTTGTTATGCCAGGTGGTGTCATCAACTATTATGTAGAATTGAATACAGATGATGGTACAACAAATAAGGCTTTACAGGATAAGGATATTCGTAAGGCATTGAGTGAAGGTGTAAACCGTAAGGAATTGTGTGCAGCATTAGATGCTGGTGACTTGTATGTTCCACTGTATGGTTTCGTACCAAAGGGTCTTCCAGGAAGTACAGAAGGTTCTGATTTCCGTGAAGAAGGTGGAGATTTGATCACTGAAGATGTTGATGATGCTAAGAAAATCATGGAAAGCAAGGGCTATACAGATGATAATCCACTTGAACTTGAATATTATTACAATGATACAACTGTTCACTCTACAGTTGCACAGGTTCTTCAACAACAACTTGCTAAGATTCATGTAAAGGTTACATTGAAGACTGGTGAAATCAGAACATTCTTCGATGATCGTACTGCTGGTAACTTCCAGGCCGCAAGAAATGCATATTCTGCAGACTACATGGATGTATCTAACTATATGAATCTTTGGTTATATGACAAACAGTCTACAAAGGTTGCTGGTGATACACACTATGATGAACTTGTAGAACAAGCTGAAGCTTCCACAGATCATGATGAACGTTATAAGCTCTTACACGAAGCAGAAGAATATTTCATCAAGGATATGAACTACAACATTCCATTATTCCAGTATGGTTCATTCTATCTGTTGAAGAAGGGTATTACAGGTATTGAATTTACACCACAGGGTTCTGCTGATTTGACATACGTAAAATTATCTTAAAGAAATGAGAAACCAGGCTTCAAGGAATTGTTGCCTGGTTTCTGTCATAAGGAGAAAAAGACATGCATTTTGATTTAGAAAAACCATATTGTTATTATTTTGATGAAATATGTAAGATTCCACATGGTTCTTACCATGAAAAAGCCATAAGTGATTATGTTGTTGCGTTTGCTAAAAAACATGGACTTAAGTATGTGCAAGATGACATGTGGAATGTCATCATCTATAAAGATGCTTCTAAAGGGTATGAGGATTATGATCCATTGATGCTGCAAGGACATTTGGACATGGTTTGTGAAGCTGTTTCTGGTTTGCGTTTTGATTTTGAAACTCAACCAATTGAAACGTATGTGGATGAAGAAGGTAAACTACGTGCAAAAGGTACGACACTTGGTGCAGATGATGGAATGGGTGTTGCTGAAATGTTGGCTATCCTTGCGGATGATACATTACAAACACCACCTCTAGAATGTGTTTTTACAGTACAAGAAGAAGTTGGCCTGTTTGGAGCTTTAGGACTAGATAAGTCATTGATTCATGCACATCGTATGATTTCTTTAGATGGTGGAGGAGAAGTTTTAACAGCGATTTCTTCTGCTGGTGGCGTGAATGTCATCAATACGATTCCTGTAACATATCAAAAGAATGAAAAGCCTTGTTATAGTTTGAAAGTTACTGGTCTTTCAGGTGGACATTCTGGTGGAGAGATTCATAAAGAAAAGGGAAATGCGAATAAGCTTGTTGTGCGTATCGTAAAAGAATTGATGCAACTAGGAAAAGATGTTTCATTGATTAGTATTGCAGGTGGTTCCAAAGATAATGCAATTACACGTGAATCTGTTGTTAAGTTTGCTAGTGAAACAGATAATGACGTTTTACAAGAAGCTGTAATGACATTGAAAGATAAGATCTATGTAGAGTTTGTAGATTCTGATCCTGGTTTTACAGTAGTTTTTGAGAAAATGGATATACAAGAGGAGTGTATGGATGCAAAGAGTACAAAAAATGTCATTGATTATTTGTATCTTGTGCCAAATGGTTTCCAACATCGTTCTACAGTGATTCCAGGACTGACATTGACGAGTTTAAATCTTGGCATTGTGAAAACAGAAGGTGATAAAGTGATTTGTAATTCTTCTGTGCGTAGTGCTTTAGAAGAGGCAATTGACGATTTGATCGATCATTTGACATGCTTGGCTTCTTATACAGGTGGTTCTGTTAGTACATATGCAAGATATCCTGGATGGAATTATGACCCGCATTCTAAAATGCGAGAGACATTTAAAAAGGTATTTGCAGATTTGTATGATGGAAAAGTATTGGAAGAACATGCTGGGCATGGTGGATTAGAGTGTGCTGTATTTACACAAATTCCAGGTGGTATGGATATTATTACATGTGGTCCAATATCTGAAGGTTGTCATACGCCAGATGAATATTTGGATCTAGCAAGTTTTGATAGGACATATAAACTTTTAACAACGATCATTGCGAGTGTAGATAAAAAGGTGGATTAAGTATATGAAAAAGGGTTTAGTAGTTATCTTGAGTGGTGCGTGTTCTGTAGGTAAGCATGATTTGACCACAAAGTTACTAGCAGATCCAGACTTGGATCTCATGTATTCTGTATCTTTAACAACGCGTCCAAAAAAAGAAAATGAAGTAGATGGGAAGGACTACTATTTTGTGGACTTTCAGAGCTTTGCTGAGGCAGTTAAGAAGCATCAGTTATTGGAATATACAGAGTTTAATGGTTGGTATTATGGTACGCCAAAGAATCAAGTGGAGTTTTTAAGGGATTCTGGCAAAAATGTCTTGATTACTGTTGAGGCACAGGGTGTTGGTCCTATTAAGTTGGAATTGCCAGATGCATTGGCTATCTTTGTGACGCCTTCTTCTATTGAAGAATTAGAAAAGAATATTCATGCGATGTATCAAGATGATGATGCAAGTGCAACACGTAGAATCAATAAAGCAAAAATGGATATGGAATTAGCACCATTGTTTCAAAATGTTGTTAAGTCAGATGATGGCAATGCAGTATATAGTGAAGTGAAAAATATGATCTTGTCTGCTATGCGAAAGGATTGAGTATGTTTTCTAAAGAAATCATGGAAAAATATGCAGATGTGCTTGTGCAGAAGGGATTAAATATTCAAAAAGGGCAGTATTTGCTTTTACAGTGCTGTCCAGATACGCTTGCATTAGCGCGCATCGTTGCAGAAAAGGCTTTGCAGCGGGGTGCAAAAGATGTGCATGTTTCTATTTCGGATCCTTATATCAAACAAATCCGCGGAAAATATCTTTCTAAAGAACAGTGTTTAGAAGTTCCTGAATGGAAAAAAGAAGAGGAAGATTATTACCTGAGAAATAATGGTGTACAACTTGGCTTAATGGGTACATATCCATCATTAATGGAAGATGTTTCAGATGAGAATGCTATGGCATTAGCTAGTGCAGATAATCGTGTGCGTAATGTTGTACGTAAATATATTCATGAAGGAACATTGCAATGGACAGGAACGGCTTGTCCTACAAAAGAATGGGCAGTAAAGGTGTATCCAGAAATGGATGCAGAAGTTGCACTTGAAACACTAGAAAAAGATATTGCACATATGATGCGTTTGGATGAGGAAGATCCTGTAAAAGCTTGGAATCAACATTGTGCTAAGCTTAAAGCAGTTGGTGATAAGTTGAATGCATATCAATTTGATGCATTGCATATTACAAGTGAATTGGGAACGGATTTGCGTGTTGGATTAGTGAAGAATCATATTTGGTGTTCTGCAGCGGATATGGGTGATGCAAGAGTGCAAGCACCATATATTGCAAACATGCCAACAGAAGAAGTGTTTACAGATCCGGATCGAAATAGGGTAGATGGTATTGCATATGCTTCTAAACCATTGATTATCAATGGAAAATTAGTGAAAGACTTTTGGATTCGTTTTTCATCAGGTGCAGCAATAGATTGTGGTGCTAGTCAGAATGTGGATTTTTTGAAGTCTGCATTATTTGCAGATGATGGCAGTCGTCATCTTGGAGAAGTGGCATTGGTTTCAAAACAGTCTCCAATCAATCAAATTGGTAGATTGTTCTATAATGGCTTAATTGATGAAAATGCTGCTAGTCATCTTGCTTTTGGTTCTAGTTTTCCAACGAATATCCAAGGTGGAACGGACATGAGTGAGGAAGAATTAATAAAACATGGCGTAAACATTGCTGCTTGTCATCATGATTTTATGGTTGGTACAGAGAAGTATCACGTAGAAGGTATATTGAATGATGGAACAAGTGTAGTCATTATGGATGATGGGGATTTTGTGATTTGAGGTGATTTCATGAATATTTCTAGAGAAGATTTTTTGTGTGATATTCCGGGTGTAGAAGATTTAAAAGATAAGATCGTATCCTATCGAAAGGAATGTGAAATCATTGATCGATGGTTAGTGAAGAGACTAGATACTGTTTTACCTATGGTCATGCAGAGAGCTGGTATTGATACTTGGGTCGTTTGTAATAATGAACATAATGAAGATCCAATCTTCCGTACTTTATCTCCATCTTTAATGATGAGTGCAAGAAGATTGACAATCTTAATTATGCATCTAAAAGAAGATGGGACAGTAGAACGCTTTTCTTTAACGCATCCAGTGCCGGATATTGCACATCTTTATACACCTTGTTGGTTGAATCCAAAAGACCAATTGTGGAGTGCAGATAAATATTTTTTGGAAAATTCAAAAGGCGTTTCTATTTCTGAGAAACCAGAAACACAATGGGAATGTTTCCAAAGAGTGATTCACGAATTACATCCTAAGAAAATTGGTTTAGATTATTCTGAATATGATGCATATGCGGATGGTTTGTCACATTCTTTATATATGAAGATCATGGATTCTTTATATGAAGAAGATAAGAAAAAAGTTGTTTCAGCAGAAGAGATTTGTATTGGTTGGTTAGAAACTCGAATTGATGAAGAAATGGATGCATACAATGGTGTTGTGCAAATTGCACATGCATTAATTAAAGAAGCATATTCTTCTAGAGTGATTCATCCTGGTGTTACGACCACTGATGATGTGTGTTTTTGGATGATGGAAAAGGCAAGAAAGCTAGGCTTAGAACCATGGTTTGATTTTGAAACATCGATTATTCGCAAAAATGCAGATATAGAAGGTGAGTGTGTCATTGCACCAGGGGATGTTTTACATTGTGATATTGGTTTTCGGTATCTTGGTTTGTGTACAGATACACAAGAGATGGCATATATTCTGAAAAATGATGAATTAGATGCGCCAGAAGAATTGAAAAAGGCAATGGCGACTGTCAATCGTTTACAAGATATTACACTTGAAGCAATAGCAATTGGCAAGAGTGGAAATGAAATATTATCGCAAGCACGTCGCAAGGCAATAGAAGAAGGTATAGATCCATGTATTTATACACATCCTTTGGGTTTTGATGGACATGCTGCAGGGCCTACAATTGGTATGTGGGATCAACAAAATGGTGTGAAACATGAAGGTGATTATATCATTCATGATAATACATGTTATTCTTTGGAGTTGAATGCAAGTGTTGAAGTTTTTGGGAAGAAACAGCCTTTTTCAATGGAATCAGATATTATGATTCGTAATGGAAAGAAGTATTTCTTAGCTGGAAGACAAACAAACTTCCATCTTATTAAGTGAGGTTAGCATGGTAGTTATTTCAACAACAAAAGCACCAAAAGCAATTGGTCCATATGCACAAGGATATGTGGCAAATGGATTTGTGTTTACATCTGGACAAATTGGTGTAGACCCAAAAAGTGGTGAAGCTTGTAATGGGATTGAAAAGCAAGCAGAACAGGCTTGTAAGAATGTTCAAGCTATCTTAGAAGCAGGTGGCAGCGGTTTGCAACATGTTATCAAGACAACTTGTTATCTTGCAGACATGAATGACTTTGCGGCTTTTAATGAAGTATATGCAAAGTATTTTACAGAATATCCAGCAAGAAGTTGTGTGGCAGTAAAAACACTCCCTAAAGGTATGTTATGTGAAATAGAAGCGATTGGTGAAATATGACAAATGAAGAAAAAATACAGATTGGTAGGAATTTTTTAAAACCAATCATTGAAGAAGAAACAGATTACAAATCTGATCAAGACTTGAAAAAGCCACAGCCGCCTCTTGTGAAAAAAGCAATGACAACAAACATTATTGATCTGCCAAAGAATTTTAAGAACTTAAACATAGACAATGATTTTTTGCATGTTATCAATACAAGACAATCACATCGTGTATATACACAAGAAAAAATGTCATTGTTGGAATTGTCTTATTTGTTGTGGTGTACACAAGGTGTTAAAGAGATTCGTGGGAAATCTTATGCTACATTGCGTACAGTCCCGTGTGGTGGTGCAAGACATGAATTTGAGTGCTATATGACTGTACAAAATGTAGATGGTTTAAAAGATGGATATTATCATTATTTGCCGATGCATCATCAAATAGAATTATTGAAAGAAGATAATCATATGCATGATTTCATTTCTGTATCTTTGCAAAAACAGGACTGGGCATGTAAAGCAAATGTAGTTTTTTATTATAGTTTTGTTTGTTATAGAGCAGAATGGAGATATGGTATCTATACACATCGTATGGTCATGTGTGATGCCGGACATATTACAGAAAATTTATATTTAGCTTGTACAAGCATTGGCTTAGGAGGTTGTGCAATAGGTGCTGTTAATGGCAAAGTGAGTGATGAAGCATTTGGATTAGATGGTGAAGAAGAATTTATCATGTATGCAATGCCTGTTGGAACGATTTCAGTAAATAACCAGCAAAAGGAAAAAGACTTTTACGCATTTGTAAAAGAAGAAGGATTATAAGCGAATGAACTAGTATTTCGAAAGAATGCTAGTTTTTTGGATTTTTATAAAAACTTGGGAATACCTTAGTAGGAGGTATCCAATGAATCAAGAAAAAAAGAAAATCCAAAAAGTCGTATCCCAATTAACACTGTTTG
>ERZ808240.2601-NODE-2601-length-19241-cov-4.322058_pt1 | contig 19241 bp, 16 predicted proteins | sample MGYA00521084_ERZ808240 | MGnify/ENA primary metagenome ERZ808240 (study PRJEB31516, sample SAMN03275571) | gut metagenome | biome: mammalia-associated habitat; material: feces | host: Papio cynocephalus | place: Kenya | collected 2012-08-06 ...
GCCGTTGCCCAGGGACTTGTGCATGGCCTTGCCCTCGCCGTCCACGGTCCAGCCGTGGGTAACGCACTCCCGGAAGGGCGCGCCCTTTCCGAAGGCGCCCACCGCGGTGAGCAGAGAGGACTGGAACCAGCCGCGGTACTGATCCAGGCCCTCCAGATACATGGTGGCGGGCCAGAAGCCCTCCGTCCGCTTCATGGACGCAAAGTGGGTGGAGCCGGAGTCAAACCAGCCGTCCAGCGTATCCTCTTCTTTCGTAAAGCCGGTCTGAGAGCCGCAGTGGGGGCAGGCAAAGCCCTCCGGCAGAATCTCCTCCGCCTCTTTGGAGAACCAGACGTTGGAGCCTTCCGCGGCAAACGCCTTGGAGATGGCGGCAATGCTCTCGTCAGTGACAACGGGCTTTCCGCAGTCCTTGCAGTAAAACACCGGAATGGGCAGGCCCCACTTCCGCTGGCGGGAAATGCACCAGTCGGTGCGCTCCCGGATCATGGACTTCATCCGGTCAATGCCCCAGCCGGGAACCCAGCGCACATCGTCGCAGGCGGCGCAGGCCTCATCCTTGAACGACTCCACGGAGCAGAACCACTGGGGCGTGGCCCGGAAGATGATGGGGCCCTTACAGCGCCAGCAGTGGGGATAGCTGTGGACGATGTCCTCGGAGGCAAACAGCGCGCCGCTCTCCTTCATGTCGTTGAGGATCACCGGGTTGGATTCCTCGGTCTTCATGCCGGCGTACTTTCCGGCGTAGGCGGTGTGGCGGCCCTGATCGTCCACCGGCACCACCATGTCCATGCCGTAGCGCCTGCAGGTCTGGTAGTCATCCGCGCCGAAGCCGGGGGCGGTGTGGACGCAGCCGGTACCGGAGTCCATGGTGACGTAATCCGCCAGCAGCAGGCGGGAGGTCTTGGGCAGGAAGGGATGATCCGCCAGCATATTCTCAAAGAAGGCGCCGGGATGGGTCTCCAGAATCTCGTAGCTGTCGAAGCCGCCCACGTGCATGACCCGGTCCGTCAGGGCCTCCGCCATGATATAAATCTCGCCGTTGGGGGCCTTTACCAGGGCGTAGGGCTCGTCCGGATGAAGGGCGATGGCCAGGTTGCCCGGCAGGGTCCAGATGGTCGTGGTCCAGATCACAAAGAACAGCCTGCTCTTGTCGTAGCCCGGCAGCTTGCCCAGGTCATCGTGCATGGGGAACTTCACGTACACGGTGGTGCAGGGATCGTCCTGATACTCGATCTCCGCCTCCGCCAGGGCGGTTTCATCGTGGGGGCACCAGTACACGGGCTTGAGACCCTTGTAAATATAGCCCTTCTTGTACATCTCTCCGAAAACCTTGACCTCCTCGGCCTCAAAGCCCGGGTCCATGGTCTTGTAGGGGTGGTCCCAGTCACCCATCACGCCCATGCGCTTGAAGCCCTCCCGCTGGACGTCGATATAGTGGTCGGCAAAGGCGTGGCAGGCGGAGCGGAACTCCGGCACGGACATCTTCTTCCGGTCCAGCTTGTTCTGCTTGATGATGGCGGACTCGATGGGCATTCCATGGTTATCCCAGCCGGGGATATAGGGGGTGTAATAGCCCCGCATGGCGTAGGACCGGGTGATGAAGTCCTTGAGCGCCTTGTTCAGGGCGTGGCCCATGTGCAGGGAGCCGTTGGAAAACGGAGGGCCGTCGTGAAGAGCAAACAGGGGCTTGCCCTCGTTCTTCTTCAGCAGTTCATGGTAAATGTCCTGCTCCTCCCACCGCTTCTGCATCTCCGGCTCCCGCTTGGGCAGACCCGCCCGCATGGGAAAGCTTGTTTTCGGAAGATTGATGGTCTTGTTGTAATCCATAACGCGTCTCCTTCTATATTGTAAGTCTTACTTTTTGTTTTTATCGATCATATTGCAGCGGAACACCACCAACCGGCAGTCCCGGCAGATCATGGTGTCCGGGAACTCCGGAAAGGGGTCCCTTGTAAACATGGACGTGGTATCGTCTCCGATGGGGCCAAGTTCAATCTTATCTGTGGGGCCTTTGAAAAACCGCAGCTCCTGCTGGGTCCAAAAGGGATAGTTCCGGGTGTGCATAAAGCCTTTTTCCATCATTTTTCCGCAGTTGGGGCAGTTCACAGGCAGACCTCCTTCGCATAAAGCAAAAACGCCTTGTCTCTGAACTCAGAGACAAAGCGTTTGAAAACACTCTGCGGTACCACTCTTCTTGCCGTTTCCCTTGCGGATACACGGCCCCTCGCGCCTGCCAGCACAGGCCGACGGAATAACGCCCGTCACACGTCCTAACCTACTCGCGTCGTCTTTCAGCAGGAGGCTCCAAGGTGATTTTCACTGCCGCTCCTGTCCGCTTTGCACCACACAGCGGCTCTCTTTGCAGGCTTCCGTACAGTTACTCGTCCTTTTCCACGCCCAATATTCACTTTACTTCAGCCATCATACCACGTTTTCGGGTTTTGTCAACCGGCTTTTCCACCAAACGCGCAGGATTTCTCCGGCCCGGACGGCCGGTCCTCTCCTCAGGCTTGAAGCCCGCCGGAAATCGTGGTATGCTGTCTCATATCCTGTGATACTGTACTTGGCAAGGAGTGATATGGATGGATATCATCGCCGCCATCGCCACCGGTCAGGTTGCCTCGGCCATCGGCATCGTCCGGGTCTCCGGCGAGGGGTGCTTCTCCCTGTGCGACCGGGTGTTCCGGCCTCTGGGCGGGAAACGGTTTTCCCGGTCGGAGCCGCGGAAGATGATTTACGGCGACGTGCTGGACCGGAGCGGAGAGCTTCTGGACCGGGGGCTGGCGGTCCGCTTTCCCGGCCCTCACTGCTATACCGGAGAGGACTCCGTGGAATTTTACTGCCACGGCTCGCCGGTGGTTCTGCGGGAGCTGCTGGACACGCTGCTGGCTCTGGGGGCCCGGCAGGCCCGGCCCGGCGAGTACACCCGGCGGGCGTTCCTCAACGGGCAGATGGATCTGACCCAGGCGGAGGCCGTCATTGATCTGATCGACGCGGAAACCGCCGCCGCGGCAAAAAACGCCATGGCCCAGCTGGACGGCGCGCTCCGCCGCCCGCTGGAGCAGGTGCAGAGCAGCCTGCTGGAGATTGCCTCCCGGTTTTACGCGGTGGTGGATTACCCGGACGAGGACATTGAGGACATCCAGCCGGAGCAGGTCCGGCAGGCCCTGTCCGCCGCGGAGGCGGCCCTGTCCCGGCTGCTGGCCACCGCTCAGCGGGGAAAGCTTCTGAAAACCGGCGTCCGCACCGCCATCATCGGCCGGCCAAACGCCGGAAAGTCCTCCCTGCTCAATGCCCTGGCCGGTTATGAACGGGCCATCGTCACCGACATTCCCGGCACCACCCGGGACACGGTGGAGGAGTCTGTTCTCTGCGGCGGCGTGCTGCTGCGGCTCATCGACACCGCCGGCATCCGGGAGACGGAGGACGCCGTGGAAAAGCTGGGCGTGGAGCGCTCCCGCCGGGCGCTGGAAGAAGCGGATCTGGTGCTGGCGGTCTTTGATTCCAGCCGGCCCTTTACCGCCGAGGACGCGTCGGTCCTGTCTCTGGCCTCCCGGCAGAAGCGGTGGATCCTGACCGCCAGCAAGGCGGATCTGCCCACCGCGCCCGTTCCCTTCCTCACCTGGCGGGAAGACCAGACCCCGCCTGCCGCCGCGGTCCGCGTATCCTCCGTCACCGGAGAGGGCCTGAAGGAACTGGAAGACGCCGTGTCCGCCCTGTTTCCGTCCGGTGATCCCCACGGCGCCGGAAGCCTGCTGACCGACGCCCGGCAGGAGGACGCGGTCCGCCGGACCCGGGACGCGGTCCGCCGGGCGTCGGAGGCCCTGTCCGCCGGTCTGACCCCGGACGCGGTGGTCACGGACATTGAAGACGCGCTCAACGCCCTGGGAGAGCTGACCGGCCGCACCGCCCGGGAGGATATCGTGGAGCAGATTTTCTCCCGGTTCTGCGTGGGAAAATAGACTTGCCGGAGCGTCGGACGCCTTCCCGGTCTGAAACCGCTGAAAAAGCGGTTTGCTCCGCGCCCCGGCAGTCCGTCCGCGCCGGACAAAGCGTCTTTGCCGCGGATGTGTCCGCGGCCGCGAAACCCCGAAAAATTTTCGAACAGGCCAAACGGGCTGCCGCGAAATCCGCGGCAGCCCGTTTGAAATATCCCGCTCTCAGCGGCAGACATAGGAAAACCAGCCCTCGGACTCACGGGACTCGAGAATCGCCAGCCCCGCCTGACGGAGTTTATCCGCCGTCTCCACCGCCCGGTCGTCAATGATGCCGGAGCAGATGAACACGCCCTCCGGCTTCAGCAGCGGCCTGACCGCCGGGGCCAGGGCAATGATGACGTCCGCCACGATGTTGGCCAGAACCACGTCGTAGCCGGTGCCGATCTCCTTCTGCAATCCGCCGTCGGTCAGGATGTCTCCGGTACGCACAGTGTACACGTCCCGGCCGATTCCGTTGAGGGCGGCGTTCTCATAAGCCACGTCCAGGCATTTCTCGTCAATATCGCAGGCAAAGGCATGGGCGGCCCCCAGCTTCAGCGCGGCGATCGACAGAATTCCGCTTCCGCAGCCCAGATCCAGCACCCGCTCCCCGCCGTGGATCCGCTGTTCCAGCGCCGTCAGGCAGAGCCGGGTCGTGGCGTGGCTGCCGGTGCCGAAGGTCAGCCCCGGATTCAGAATCAGCGGCACCCGTCCCCGGGTGTCCGCCTGCTCCCACTCCGGAATGACAAGGAGCCGGTCTCCGATCTCCATGGGCTTGTAGAACTGCTTCCAGTTGTTCTCCCAGTCCGCGTCCTCCAGATTGTCCAGCGTCATGAGCAGGCTGCCGCAGTCCGGATGCCGGGTCTTCCATTCCGCCAGGGCAATCCGCACCTGCGCCAGACGGGAAAAACCGTCCTCGCCGGCCTCCAGATAAAACGTGACCCGGGACTTTCCCTTTTCCGCCTCCATCAGGTCCTCATCGACATAATCCCAATACTGGCGGTTGTTTTCCAGGAAGTCCTGGAATTCCTCCTCGTCGTCAATTACGACGCTGTCAATTCCCTGGCCGGAGAGGAACGCCTCTACCGCCTCCAGCCCCCGATGGTTTGTGTCAATATGTACTTCCAGCCATTTCATCGTTCTGGCATCCTCCCGCTTCTGACCGCCGGAGCCGGGGAATTCTCCCGGCTCCGGCGGCGTAATTCCGGAATTCCGTCACCGCTCCCTGCCCAGGAAGAACAGCGCCACCGTTCCGGGGCCGGCGTGATTTCCGATCACCGGCCCAATGTAGTGAATCCGGATGTCCCGGGTCCCGAGCCGCCGGCGGATTTCCTCCGCCGTAAACTGAGCATCCTCCAGACAGTCTCCGTGGCTGATCATCACCGTCTGCTCCGCCGGGTCAACCGCCAGCGCCTCCATACGGTCCACCATGGCGCTCAGGGACGCCTTCCGCCCCCGGATTTTGCTCACCGGCACCAGACACCCTGCCGCGTCTACGTGAAGCACCGGCTTAATGGACAGCATGGTCCCCAGAAGCGCCGTGGCAGGGCTGATGCGCCCGCCCCGCTTCAGATGGTTCAGGTCATCCACCGTAAACCAGTGGCACACATGCCCCTTGGTTTTCTCCGCGAAGTCCCGGACCTCCTCCAGGCTCTTCCCTTTCCGCTTCTCCTGCGCGCAGAGATAGAGCAGCAGGCCCTGCCCCATGGAAGCGGACAGGGAATCCACCACGGAAATCTTCGCTTCCGGAAACTCCGCCCGCAGATCCCCGGCGGCGATGACGGCGGATTGATAGGTTGTGGACAGGGCCGAGGAAAAGCAGATGCACAAAATGTCCTTTCCGGCCTTCAGGAGCCTTCTCATCTCCGTCTGGAACGCCCCCACGCTGACGGCGGCGGTGGTGGCCGTCACGCCGCCGCGAAGCTTCTCATAAAACGCGCGGAAATCCAGATCCCGCCCGTCCAGCCAGTTATAGTAATCCCGGCCCTCCATGTGGAGGCACAGCGGCAGCACCGTCAGCTCCAGCTCCTCCGCCAGGTCGGCGGGAAGATCACAGCAGCTGTCCGTCATTATTACAAAATCACGCATCGGAGGACTCTCCTTTCTCCTGCCTGCGGCGTTCTTTCCGGTTCGCCCTGGCAGGCGGTTTTTTCTCTTCCTTCTCCCGGCCCTGCCGGCGCACAAGCGCCACATACCGGCTGCTGGCAACCTCCGCGGCGTAGGCCAGCAGAGCGAAGTGGATGGCCGCGTCGGCAGTATCCTCCGGCTCGCCGTAGCCCTCCATCATTTCCGTAATGAGATTCAGGGCCTTGTCCAGGCTGTCCCGGAACTGATCGTAGCCCTGTCCCACATCCTGGCGCTGAGCCAGCTGAGCGGAGAGCACCACCTCCATGTCTCTGGCGGACATGACCCGCTTTAAAATACAGATCGCCGTCAGATAGGCCAGATGCTCCCGGCTGTATTTCTTTCCCTCGGCCCGGGGAAGCAGACCGCTTTTCGTATAGTTGTTCACCATCGCGGCGGTAAGCCTGTCCTCTCCGTCGAACCGCAGGACCTGCCGTTCCATATAGGAAAGCACCTGATCCATGTAAAGCGGAAAGTCCGGAAGCTGCTCCCAGCTCACCGGCCGCTGGCTCCGCATCCGTTCCCGCAGCTGCGTCAATTCGTCCGTTGCAGATCCCTCCCTGCTGTAGTTGATGTTTCGGCTTCATTATACGCCAAAAAAGCAGTTTTGTAAACCAACAAAAGAAATGATAAAAACCACATTGGAATTTATCCCCATTTTCCGCCGTGCCGGTTTCATTTTGCTCTTCCCTTCCGCGGAAAAACCTGCTATGATGACAGCACTATCAAACTGGATTCCGGGAGGTCGGCGTCATGCAAAAGGATTGGAAACTGACGGTGGTTGGAATTGGCGGGATCGGCGGGCTTCTGGCCGCGCCTCTGATCCGCCGGTACGGGGAGTCGGTCAGCCTGGTGGCCCGGGGAAAGCGGGGAGCGGCACTGCGGGAAAACGGGCTGAGCCTTCACAGCGACGTATACGGGGATTTTACCGTGCGGCCCGCCGCCGTTGCGCAGACCCCGGCGGAGCTGCCCGTGCAGGATGTGATCCTGGTGTGCGTCAAAAACGGCGACCTTCCGGACACCGCCCGGCAGATTGCCCCCATCGTCGGGCCGGAGACCATCGTTCTGACGGTTATGAACGGCGTCACCGCCGGGCAGGTTCTGCGGAACGCCCTGAGCAGAGGGATCGTGCTGGAAAGCGTCATCTACACGGTCTCCAGCGCCGGGGCGGATTACGCCATCACCCAGCAGGGCGGCTTCACCCAGATCTACACCGGCGCCGCCCCCGGCGATGAAACCGGCCTGGCCGCCGCCCGAACCGCGGCGGAAATTCTTACCGGCGCGGGTATTGAGTGCCATGTGGAGCCGGACGTCCGGACCGCGATCTGGAAAAAGTTTGTGCTCAACTGCGCCTATAATGTCGCCACAGCCCGGTGGGGCTGCCCTATCGGCGGCATCAAAAGCAGCCCCGCCCGTATGGAGGACTGCCGCGCGCTGATGGCGGAGGCCCGAAGCGTCGGCACAGCCTGCGGAGTTCCGCTGGCGGAGGATCTGGTGGAACAGCAGCTCCGCCGGATTGAAAAGACCTCAGACAGCTCCGCCAGTTCCCTGAGCCGTGACTTTGCCAAAGGACGGGCCGGGGAGCTGGAGGTCTTCTGCGGCGATGTGGTCCGCATGGCGCAGGCGCACGGCGTGGCCGTTCCGGTTACCCGGGCCTATTACGACGCGCTTTTAAAAATCTCCGCCGGATTTTCCCGGTAACCGGAGCAGAACTTTCCAGACAGGAACCCCCGTTTTCGCACACAATAGTGAGAAAACGGGGGTGATGTTTCTGCGGAGCAGACGATGGGTCCGATGGTGCGTTCCGGCGCTTCTGGCGGCGGCGCTGGCGGCGGGCGTCCTCCGTTTTCACGGAACCGGCGCGGAGGAAATTCTGTCCTGGACGCCCCGGCGTCCGCTGGCGGCCGCCCTGTTTCTGCTGGGACTGTACGCCGTGAAGGGGCTGACCTTCTGCTTTCCGCTCTCAGCCCTGGAGGCCGCGGGCGGACTGCTGTTTTCCCCCTGGACCGCCCTGCTGGTAAACCTGCTGGGCGCGGCGGCGGCCACGACGGGCCCCTTTCTCCTGGGAAGGCGGCAGACAGGCCGGATGGCCCGGCTGGAAGCGCGGTATCCCCGGATGGAGCTCCTCAGGCGTCTGCGGCAGAACACCGGAGATGGGCCGGCGGTGTTTCTGATCCGGCTGGCGGGAGTGCTGCCCTGCGACGCCGTCAGCGTGTTTCTGGGCGCGTCCGGCGTCCGCTACGGAGCCTATCTTCCGGCGGGGCTGGCCGGGATGCTGCCCCACCTGGCGGCGGCCACCTTTTTCGGCGCGTCGCTCACCGCCTCCTCCCTGCCGGGCCTGATTACCGCCGCGGGAATCAACGCCGCCGTCACCGTAGGCGCCCTGTCCATCTGGCGGGGAATCCGCCGGAGCCGGCGGCTGTGAGCGCCCAGCCCGGCGGGAAAGCGGCAGAAGCCCCCCGGGAAGCTGGAATCCCAGCTTCCCGGGGGGCTTTTCGTCTGTCTTCCGTTTATTGCCGTTCTTTCCTCAGCTTCCGGATATCCTCCCCAAAGAAGATCAGAATCTCATACTCCCCCTCAATCCGGGAGGAAACCTGCTGAAGATACCGGCGGCTGATCTCCTCCATGCTGAGATTGGTGCTGATGATGGTGCTCTTTCTCCCCATCAGCCGGGTGTTGACGATTTCATACAGCGCGCTCTGGACGAAGGCCGTGGTCATCTCCGTTCCCAGATCATCCAGAATCAGCAGGTCGCAGTTCAGCACCCGGGACACATCGTCCTCCGCCGCGCCGTCTTCTTCCCTGCTGAATTTTCTGGCCTCAAAGCGCTGGAAAATATGAGACGCCGTGTCATAGACCACGGACCGCCCCTTTTCGCTCACCACTCTGGCGATGCAGGCGGAAAGAAAGGTTTTCCCCAGACCCGGCGCGCCTGTCAGCAGCAGATTCCCGCTCTTTTCGTTGAAGTCATAGGCGTAGTCAACGCAGACGTCCTTGTTCCGCTCCATATTCTTCCGGGCGGACAGCCCCGTCCGGGGGTCCGTCTGCTGGGAATACCAGTCCAGAGAAAACGTCTCAAAGCTCTGACTGCCCAGATCCAGCATCCGGCTCAGTTCCTTCTGCTGCTCCTGCGCATAGTAGCGCCGGAGACAGCGGCATACCGTCTCGCCCCGGCGTCCGGTGTCGCCGCACAGGGGGCAGGCGGGCTTCTCCTCCAGATAGTCCGGCGGCAGGCCCAGCTTCCCCAGCAGTATGGCCCGCTCCTCCTGCAAATCCAGATTCTGCCGCTTGAGCCGCTCCACGGATTCCCGGGGGTCCGTTCCCCGGCGGAGCGCGCCGGAAATCAGCCTGCTCATGGTGGCGTTCAGTTCCCGGCGGATTTCCCGCAGGCGGGGCTCCTTCTGATAGACCGCCTCCTGCCGGCGGCGGAACTCCTCCTCCCGGCGGCGGCGGTCCTCCTCAAACCGCTGGGATGCCCGGCGCATGATTTTTCCGTCGTATGCCATGCCGTGCCTACACCTCCCTGTGCTTGTCCCGCTGGTGAATGTACTTTCTCATCCAGGACAGGTCCTGATCCTGCCGGGCGGCGCTCTCCGGCGCGGGGCGGGCAGACTCCCGGCCTCCGGCGGGACGGTCTCCCGCCTCGATTTCCTCCACGGTGTGGATTCCCGCCTCATGCCACTTTTTCAGAATCCCGTTGAGATACGGCCACTTCAGCTCCTGACAGCGGAGGATGGTCTTGTCGTAGGCAATCGCCGCCGCCTCCGGGCTGAAGCCCATGTCCTGCCAGGACAGGATGTACTTTTCCTCTGAGGGGGACGCCGGACGCTGCGGCAGGCGGAGGGCCTCCATGTACCGGGGCAGGGCCTCCTGCCGGGCGGCGTATTTTTTCAGATACGCCACCGCCGCGTCCTGGGTGTCGATCCCCTGCCGGGACCAGGCGTAGCCCTCCCGTTCGATCTGCCGCATGCCCGGACGGCGGCCCGGCCCCAGATGGCGCTCCGCCTTCTCCACACAGTGGCACACCAGCAGGTAGATCACATCCGCCGGAAGGCCCAGGTCATCCCACAGCCCCAGCAGCACGGCCATTCCCGGCGTGGTAAGCCGCTTTCCCAGCCGCCGCTCCACCTCTCCGGTGAGGCCCCTGAACTCGGCGCTGTGCTCCAGCCGCTCCGTAATGTCATCCGCCGTGTACTCCGGCCGGGCCTCCGCCGGCTCCGGGGCCGCGGCCGGTTCCGCCGCGGCCAGCAGCCGAAGCTCCCGAAGGACGGCCTCCGCCCGCTCGATCCGGGCCTTTTCCCACCGCAGCTCTCCCGCCAGAGAGCGGGGCGGGACCGTGCCCTGATGCCGCAGCAGCGCCAGATACAGCAGCGCCGCGTCTCCATCGCCGCGCTGTTCCAGCGCCTGCACCACCGTCACAGACAGCGTCACGCTCTCGTTTCCTGTGGGCAGCAGACAGCCTGGCATGTTTTCCCCCTCCTCTCCGGTTTGTTTCCCCTCTATTCTACACGAAATCCGCCGGAAGGACAACTAAAATTATCAGGGCCGTTTCTCCGCCGGAAAATTTTCAGATTTTTGTGGCGCGCCGCGGACGGATATGCTATACTGATAACTTGTGAAAGTGGGTTTTCAAATCCATTGGATTTTTGATTTATTGATACAAAGGAGGACTTTCGCCATGGAAAACCGCGTTGTTGTCACCATCTGCGGTCAGGACTACACCCTTGTCGCGGAGGAATCCGCTACCTATATGCAGAAGGTCGGCTCCTATGTGAGCCAGAAGATGGAGGATGTCCTGAACGCCGCCCACGCCGGCCGCACCGACGCCGCCGTACTGACGGCAGTGAATATTGCCGACGAGCTGTTCAAGGAGCAGGCCGCCTCGGAAAAGCTCCGGGTGCAGATCAAGCAGTATCTGGACGAGGCCGCCCAGGCTCAGAACGAGGCCAGCGAGCTCAAGCGGGAGGTCTTCCGCCTCCAGCAGAAGCTGGACAGCCGGAACAGCCACGGCGCAAACCGGTCATGAGCCTGGAACTTCTCTCCCCCGCCGGATCTCCGGAGGCCCTCCGGGCCGCCGTTCAGAACGGCGCCGGGGCGGTCTATCTGGGCTGGGGAACCTTCAACGCCCGGCGAAACGCCAAAAACTTTACGGACGAGGAATTCGCCCAGGCCATTGTCTACTGCCACGAGCGGGGCGTCCGGGTTTTTCTGACCCTCAACACCCTGCTGACGGACCGGGAGCTGCCCCAGGCGCTGGAAACCGCCCGGACCGCCTGCCGTCTGGGAACGGACGCGGTGCTGGTGCAGGACTGGGGGCTTTTGGATCTGCTGCGGAAATCCCTGCCGGACCTGCCGCTTCACGCCAGCACGCAGATGAGCCTGTTTACCTCCGGCGGAGCCTGCGAAGCCGCCGCCCTGGGCTGCGAGCGGGTGGTCATCGCCCGGGAGTGCTCCCGGGAGGACACCGCCGCCATCTGCCGCCGCTGTCCGGCGGAGGTGGAGGCCTTTGTCCACGGCGCGCTGTGCATGTGCTATTCCGGCCAGTGCGCCATGAGCGCCCTGATCGGCGGACGGTCCGGCAACCGGGGCACCTGCGCCCAGCCCTGCCGCCTGCCCTACGGCGTGGACGGTCCCTGCGCCGGCGGCCACCCCCTGTCCCTGAAGGACAGCTGTCTGGCCGGAGAACTGGACAGTATGGATGCCATGGGGCTGGACTGTCTGAAGCTGGAGGGCCGGATGAAGCGGCCGGAATATGTGGCGGTGGTCACCGGCATTTACGCCAGAATACTGGCGGAGCATCGGAAGCCCACCGCCCAGGAGCGGAAGGCGCTGGAAGCCGCCTTTTCCCGGGAGGGCTTTACCGACTGGTACTGGCAGGGCCGGAAGGGTCCCGGCATGTTCGGCTCCCGCCCGGAAAACGCCGCTGACCCCAAGGAGCTGTTTGCGGCGGCAAAAGCCTCGTATGAAAAAGACAATCTCCGCACCGTACCGGTCCGGTTTACCTGCCGGGCCGCCGCCGGAGAGCCGGTCACCCTCACCGCCGCAGACGCCGACGGGCACACCGTCACCGTCGCCGGTCCCCGGCCGGAGCCGGCCCGGACCCATGCCGTGACGGCGGAGGAAATCGCCGCCCGGCTGAAAAAGACCGGCGGAACAGCCTATCGGTGCGCGGCCGCCGACGTCGCGGCCGACGCCGGACTGTCCCTGTCCGCCGCGGCGCTCAACAGTCTGCGCCGGGACGCGCTGTCGGCGCTGTCCGCCGCCCGGACGGCGGTGCCGAAGCGCCGGGAGCTGCCGGTGCCGGAGCTGGCCGGGGCAGACTGCTCCGCGGAACAGCCGGCGTACACGGTGTCGGTTTCCCGGTGGTCCCAGCTCTCGCCGGAGCTTCTGCGCCTGAACCCCGCCCGGATTTATGTTCCTCTGGAGGAATTGGCCGTCCCGGACGCTCTGCCGGCCTTTTCCGGGGAGTGGTGCGCCATCCTGCCCCGGGTCTGGCGGGACCGGGATGAGCCGCTGCTGAAAGCCTGGCTGGAGCGTGCCGGGGCGCTGGGCGTCTCCGGCGTGCTGGCGGGAAATCTGGGGCACCTGCCCCTCGTCCGGGATACCGGGCTGGCTCTGTACGGGGATTACGGCCTGAATGTCTTCAACTCCCGGTCTCTGGCGTTTTTGCGGGATCAGGGCTTCCGTTCCGCCGCCGTTTCCTTTGAACTGCGGTTTGCTCAGATCCGGGATCTGCGGAAGCTGCTCCCCACGGAGGCCATCCTCTACGGCCGCCTTCCGCTGATGATTACGGAAAACTGTCTGGTGAAGAACCGGACCGGCTGCTCCCTGGATGCCCGCGGCCCGTCCGTACCGGCCGGCGGCCCCTGCCGCCGGGACGCCCACTTCCTCTGCGACCGCACCAGCGCCCGGTTCCCCCTGCTGCCCGCCTTCGGCCACCGGACCGAAATCCAGAACTGCCAGCCGGTGTGGCTGGCGGACAAACCGGACTGGAAGCGCTGCGGCCTGACCTACGCCCGGCTGCGGTTCACCACGGAGACGGCGGCGGAATGCGCGCAGACCGCCCGGGCTTATCTGGACGGCGCTCCCGCCTCCGGCGCTTACACCCGGGGACTGTATCTGCGGGGCGTGGAATGACGGAACGCCGCGGGCTGACGGCGGTTTTTCCCGCAATTTTAATTCTATTTGTATAACCGTTGTTTTATTATACTATATGTAATTATATTTTGGAGCTGTCTATGGAAAAGATTCAGATTCAGGTTAAATACTTTGCGGACGACATGGAGCCGCTGTGCTATGTAGACGGAAAATCCGACTGGATTGACCTGCGGACGGCGGAGGAGGTCACCCTGAAGGCGGGAGAATTCCGTCTCATCCCCCTGGGAATCGCCGTGGCGCTGCCGGAGGGCTACGAGGCCCATATCGTTCCCCGGAGCTCCACCTTCAAAAACTACGGCATCCTCCAGACCAACTCCATGGGCGTGGTGGATTATTCCTACCGGGGCGATCATGACCAGTGGAAAACGCCGGTCTACGCCACCCGGGACGTCACCATTGAGAAGGGCGCCCGGATCTGCCAGTTCCGCATTATGAAAAACCAGCCCCGGCTGGAGTTTGCGGCGGTGGAGCATCTGGACGGCCCGGACCGGGGCGGCTTCGGCTCCACCGGAAAATAATTTCCGCGTCAGCGGTTCCGGAGGTCTGTATCATGGCTAAAATTGTATTGTGTTCCGGTTCCCCCCGGCGACAGGAGCTTCTTCGCCGCATCGGGATTTCGGACTTTGACATCCGGGTGCCCCAGGTGGAGGAATTCTGCCCCGCCGGGCTGGAGCCCCGGGAAACGGTATCGTACATCTCCCGGGAAAAGGCGGAAGCCGCCCGGCGGCTGTGTACGGCGGAGGAAATTTTCATTACGGCGGACACCATGGTCTTTCTGGACGGCGCCCGGCTGGGAAAGCCCCGGGACGAGGCGGACGCCCTGCGGATGCTCACGGCCCTTCAGGGCCGCCGGCACACGGTATGCACCGGCGTGAGCGTGGGGCAGGGCTGTCGTCTGGAAACGGAGAGCGAGGCCACGGAGGTCTTCTTCCGGCCTGCCTCCGAAGCGGAGCTGCGGGGCTATATCCGCACCGGCGAGCCCATGGACAAAGCCGGCGCCTACGGCGTCCAGGGAAAGGGCGCGCTGCTGGTGGAGGGCCTGCGCGGGGATTTCTTCAACGTCATGGGCCTGCCGGTTCTGCGGCTGTCCCGGATGCTGGAGCGCTTCGGCGTACGGTTTTTCGAATGAGCGCCGCCAGGCGCGTGGGAGGTCTGATTTGAAGAATTTTTTCAAGCAGCACGGCCTTTGGGTGCTGTTCGCCGCCGCGGTGATTTCGGTGGCTCTGGCCGTGATGTCCTATTTCAGCAGCAGTACCGCCTCTCCCCTTATGAATCTCGCCGGCATAGCGGCGTCTCCGTTCCGGGCCGCCTATACCGGGGTGGCCGGCTGGATTCGTGAAAAGCAGGACTATTTTGCCGACGTGCAGGCTCTGCGGAAGGAAAATCAGGAGCTGAAAAACCAGATCGCCGGCATGGAACAGGATCTGCGGCAGGCAAAGGCCGACAGCGAGGAGAACGCCCGTTTCCGGAAGCTCCAGAATTTCCGGGAGAAAAAACGGGATTTGGGCGATCTGGAGCCCGCCTATATTCTGGAGCATTCCAGCTCCAACTGGACCTCCTCCCTGACGCTGAACCAGGGCACTGACCACGGCGTCAAGACGCAGGACTGCGTGATTACGGAAGAGGGCTATCTGGTGGGCGTCGTATCCGAGGTCGGGCTGAACTGGTGCACTGTGCTGACGGTAGTGGATACCGACACCTCTCTGGGCGCTCAGGTCTTTCGGACGGAAGACGTGGGGCTGGCGCAGGGGGACTTCTCCCTGATGGGTGAGGGACTGCTGAAGCTGTCCTATCTCTCCGCGGGGGCGGATCTGCTGGGCGGCGATCTGGTGGTTACCTCCGGCCTGGGCGGGTACTATCCCTCCGGTCTGGTGATCGGCTCCGTGCAGGAGATCCGGACCGACGATTCCGGGGCCGCCCAGTATGCGGTGCTGAAGCCCGCCGCCGATTTCGACAATCTGGCGGAGGTCTTTGTGGTGAAATCCTTTGAGATTGTCGACTGATTCTTTTCTTCCGGAAGGGAGGCTGCGCTGATGATCGGCCGGTCGGAGGTCTTTATGAAATGGCTGCTGTACAGCGGGGCGACGCTGGCGGCCCTGCTGCTTCAGGGCTTTGTTTTGCAGCATCTGCGGCTTTTCGGCGTGATGCCCTTTGTCTATCCGGTGCTGGCGGCGGTCCTCTCCATGTACGAGGGGGCCTTCAACGGAACGGTATACAGCCTGATTCTGGGGGTGGTGTGCGATCTGACCCTGCCAGGCTCCATCCCCTGCTTCTACACGCTGATTTTTCCGCTGGTGGGCCTTTGCGGCGGACTGATCTCCAAGAGCTGGCTGCCCGCCGGGCTGCTCTGCTCCCTGATGGTGTCCGCGGCGGCCTTCTGCCTGACGGGGCTGTTTCACAGCCTTCTTCTGGCTTTGACCAGCGGCGCCGCCTGGTCCGCGGCAGGATCCGTCGCGCTTCGGGAGGCGGGAGCCACGCTGCCGTTTGTCCCGGCGGTTTTCCTGCTGTTCCGGTGGGTTTACCGCAAATGCCATCTGGACGATTGACCGCCCATCCGGCGTTTCCCTCATGCAGCCTTTCCGGCGTTCTTTTGTAAGGAGTTCCTCATGCCTGAACATGACAACAAGCAAACTGACCCCAAGCGGCTCTATTTCCTGGGCGGATTTCTGGTGGCCGTTCTGTCCATTTATATCGGCGTGCTCTTCAATACCCAGTATTATGAAGGGGACCGCTATCTGGAGCAGTCCGTCCGCACCATTACCAAAACCGAGACGATTCAGGCCTCCCGGGGCGTCATCACGGATCGCAACGGCCGGGAGCTTGTCAGCAACCGGCAGACCTATAATCTGACCTTTGATACCGGCCTTCTGAAAAAGGGAGACGACAAAAACGCCGCCATTCTGCGCTTGATTCAGCTGCTCCGGGAACAGGGCCTGACCTGGGAGGATCACCTTCCGGTTTCCAAAGCCGCGCCCTACGCCTATACGGTGGATGAGGTTTCCAGCACCTCCCGGAGCTGGTTCAACAGCTTTCTGCAAAAGAAAATGGAGCTGGTTTCCACGGATCTCAAGGACGCGGACCTTACCGGAGAGATGCTGAATACCGCGGGGCTGTCGGCCAATCTGCTGATCAAAACCATGCGGGAGACCTACGAAATCCCCTCCGCCTGGTCCGACGCCGACGCCCGGGATGTCCTGGGCGTGCTCTATGAGCTGTCCGTCCGGGACGTGAGCTTTGCCTCTGCCTATATCATGGTCTCCGATATCGACGCCTCGCTGATTTCCATTCTAAACGACGGAAATTATCTGGGCGCCAAGGTAGTCTCCGCCGCGGCCCGGCAGTATCTGACGCCCTATGCCGCTCATGTGCTGGGCATCGTGGGCGCCATGAACGCCCAGGATCAGGAGAATCCCGCCTATCAGGATTATCCCCGGGACGCCATTGTGGGCCACAGCGGCGCGGAATGGGCCTTCGAGGAATACCTCCACGGAAAGAACGGAACCCGGGTGCTGTCCACCAACAGCGAGGGGAAAATCACCGGAGAATACTATAAAACGGAGCCGCAGCCCGGCAGCACCGTGGAGCTGACGCTGGATCTCAGCCTTCAGGCAGCTACGGAGGACGCCCTGGCCGCCGCCGTCACCAAAATGAATGCCGAGGACCACGACCAGACCCGCGGCGCGGCCGCCGCGGTGGTGCAGGTGGGTTCCGGCGAGGTACTGGCCCTGGCCTCCTACCCCACCTTTCAGCTGGAAACCTATTCTCAGAATGTCAACGCCCTGAATCAGGACCCCGGCAGTCCCCAGCTGAACCGGGCCACCATGGGCACCTATCCCCCCGGCTCCACCCTCAAGCCCCTGACTGCCGTAGCCGCTCTGGAGACCGGAGCCACAACCCTGACCGAAAAAATCCGGGACACCGGAGTCTGGTACTATCCCGGCGACACCTCCGGCAGCTACGCCAGATGCTGGTATCACCCCGGCCATGGTCTTCAGAATATTACACAGGCCATCACCAACTCCTGCAACTACTTTTTCGCGGAGATGGGCTACCGCATGAAGATGGACACCCTGCGGGAATATCTTTCCGCCTTTGGTCTGGGCAAGTCCACCGGCATTGAGATCGGCGACAGGGCCGGCACCCTTCCGGAAAACGCCGCCGGACAGGATCAGGCTCCCTGGGCGGCCTTCGGTCAGGCCAACCAGCTCTACACGCCGCTGCAGCTGGCCAATTATATCGCCACGCTGGTCTCCGGCGGCGAGCACTGTCAGGCTCACCTCCTGAAGGCTGTGAAATCCTACGACGGCGGCAGCGTACTGGCTGTGGGCAGCACGAAGGCGGAAAACATGGTGGAAATCAGCCCCTCGACCCTCAACGCGGTGAAAACCGGCATGAAGGGCCTCACCACCGGCAGTCTCTCCGCTTACTTCAAAAACTGCGTGGTGGACGCCGGCGCCAAAACCGGCACGGCCCAGCTGGGCAAAAACATCACCAACAACGGCGTTTTTGTCTGCTTTGCCCCCTATGACGATCCGGAAATTGCCGTGGCGGTGGTGATTGAACACGGCAATACGGGCTCCGCCCTGGCTTCCACCGCCGTGGAAATCATCAACGCCTACTTTACCGCCGGAGACGCCGGCGCCGTGATTCTTGGCGAGAATCAGCTGCTGCCGTAATTCCGTCCCGATTTGAGTGCATCGCGAAAGGACCGTTTCCTGATGAGTGAGCCGTTTGTCTTTGACCCCCGGTGCGAGCTGTGCAAGCTTCCCTACGGCGCCGCCCCGGCGGGAGCCGGAATCACCCTCCATGTCCGTCCCCTGTCCCGGGAAAATTTTGACCACTGTTCTCTGATCTGCCTTTTTGAATTTTCCGGCAGCCGGCGGGAAACAGAACTGATTCGGGAGGGAACGGACGGCGACCGGGTCCGTTTTTCCCTCTCCTTCGCCGCCCCGGATTATCCGGAGCTGGTCTGGTACTATTTCCGCTTTTGGCGAAACGACGGCTCCGGCTGCTTTCTGGATCAGACCGGCTACCGCAGCGAGGGAGAACCCGCCTGCTGGCAGCTGACCGTATACAGCGATGCCCAGGAAACACCCCGCTGGTTCGGCGAAGGTATTACCTATCAGATCTTCCCCGACCGGTTCTGCCGCTTATCCACGCCGGACCCCTCCCACATGGTGGGAAACCGCTGGGTTCATGCCAACTGGTCCGATCCGCCGCAATGGCAGCCGGACCCGGATGGGGAAATCCGCTGCCGTGATTTTTTTGGAGGCTCTCTGAAGGGAATCTGCTCCAAGCTGGACTATTTGAAGTCTCTCTCCGTTTCCACGCTGTATCTGTGTCCCATTTTTGAGTCGGCTTCCAATCACCGCTACAACACGGCGGATTACCACCGGATCGATCCCATGCTGGGAACGGAGGAAGATTTCTCCCAGCTGTGCCGGGAGGCCCACCGACGGGGTATCCGGGTGATTCTGGACGGCGTTTTCAACCACACCGGTTCCCAGAGCATCTACTTCAACGCGGACGGCTGGTACCCCACCGTGGGCGCCGCGCAGAGCCAGGATTCTCCGTGGTATGAGTGGTATCATTTTCATCCCTGGCCGGAAGATTATGACGCGTGGTGGGGAATTAAAACCCTTCCCGCCGTGGAAGAGAGCGCTCCCTCCTATATCCGCTATATCATCGACGGGCCGGACTCCGTGGTCCGCCGCTGGCTTTTGGCCGGCGCGGACGGCTGGCGTCTGGATGTGGCGGACGAGCTGCCGGACTGGTTCATTGAAAAAATCCGCTCTGTCATGGATGAGACAAAGCCCGGCTCCTTCCTGCTGGGCGAGGTGTGGGAGGACGGCTCCAACAAAATTGCCTACAGTCAGCGGCGGAAATACCTTTTGGGCCACGAAACTCACGGGCTGATGAACTACCCCTTCCGGACCGCCGCGCTGGAGTGGCTTCAGGGCGGCGACGCCGGGGCCTTCCGGG
>ERZ808240.2602-NODE-2602-length-19231-cov-37.453692_pt1 | contig 19231 bp, 19 predicted proteins | sample MGYA00521084_ERZ808240 | MGnify/ENA primary metagenome ERZ808240 (study PRJEB31516, sample SAMN03275571) | gut metagenome | biome: mammalia-associated habitat; material: feces | host: Papio cynocephalus | place: Kenya | collected 2012-08-06 ...
GCGCCGATGGTACTGCGATGCAATGCGGGAGAGTAGGTAGCCGCCTCCTTTCAAGAGAAACCTCATTTATCTTTTGATGATAATTGAGGTTTTTTTTGTATCTTTCCTCTATAAGACTAAAATGATTTCCTCGCATAGGTAACTATAAGTAAGCAGTCAGGTCGTCTTGTGTACCTAAATAAAAATACTTATCTTTGCCCCAAATTTAAAATTTGGGGCAAAATGAATATAAACAAAGATATGCTTTTAGTTTTTAAAACTGTGGACGGGTGCTGGAATGCGGCCAGCACGATTGACGAAGGCTGAACAGCTAAAGGAGTTGACAGGCATGATGGGAGCATGCCCCAACAAGCCGCCAAAGTCAACATTGTCGCCCACATTCTTTCCTACGACCGGTATAACACGTACGGCGGTAGTCTTCTGATTGATCATGCCGATGGCAGCCTCGTCAGCGATGATACCTGAAATGGTTGTGGCAGGAGTGGCGCCAGGAATCGCTATCATGTCAAGGCCGACAGAGCAGACACAAGTCATCGCCTCCAGTTTCTCGATGGTGAGGGCGCCAGCCTCTACAGCGTCAACCATTCCTTGATCTTCGCTTACTGGTATAAAGGCACCGCTCAAACCTCCTACGTACGAAGAGGCCATGATGCCGCCTTTCTTCACCTGATCATTTAGCAGGGCAAGGGCCGCTGTTGTGCCAGGTGCGCCAGGATGCTCAAGGCCTATTTCTTTCAGTATATCCGCTACGCTGTCGCCAATGGCAGGAGTAGGAGCCAGTGAAAGGTCGATGATGCCGAATGGAACACCCAGTCGGCGGGAAGCTTCTTTTGCAACTAATTGTCCTACACGTGTTATCTTGAAAGCTGTGCGCTTGATGGTTTCGCAAAGAACCTCGAAACTTTCTCCACGGACACTTTCCAAGGCGTATTTCACTACGCCCGGGCCGCTAACACCTACGCTTACCACAGCATCAGCTTCGCTCACACCATGGAATGCTCCTGCCATAAAAGGATTGTCGTCTGGGGCATTGCAAAGCACTACGAGCTTGGCACAACCCAGGGAGTCTCTTTCTTTGGTGTTCTCGGCTGTTTCCTTTACAATTTTACCCATCAGGCGAACTGCATCCATATTGATTCCGGTCTTTGTTGAGCCCACGTTGATGGAACTGCACACAAAGTCGGTCTGCGCCAAAGCTTGTGGAATGGAGCGTATCAGCAACTCCTCGCTCTTATTCATTCCCTTGGAAACAATGGCTGAGTATCCTCCTAAGAAATTGACACCCAGCTCTTTTGCGCATTTATCCAAAGTCTTGGCTATCTTCACGTAGTCGTCTGTAGTCTTGCAGGCAGAACCCCCCACCAAGGCTATGGGAGTAACTGATATGCGCTTGTTGACGATAGGCACACCAAATTCATTGGAAATATCCTCGCCTGTCTTCACTAAGTTCTTTGCCAGGCGGGTAATCTTTTTGTATATGTTGTCGCAGAGTACGTCCACCTCGGTTGTAGCGCAGTCTAACAGGTTGATGCCCATAGTAATGGTGCGCACATCGAGATTTTCCTTCTCTATCATCTTGTTGGTTTCAATAACCTCAGAAATATTGATCATTTTGTTCTTATTGCACTTAGATTCTTTTATCTCTTCCCTTCTACGAAGTGATGTTTTCTTCTTTTACGGATTTATGGAATATCAAAGGTCTTGCCGCTTAGCGACGGTAGTTTGCGATTGCTTTTAAATTCTATGCATCATGTCGAAGATTTCCTCACGCTGGCATTTCACCTGTACTCCCATTTCTTTGCCAATCTTTGTCAACTCGTTGGCAGCGTCTTCGAATGATTTCTTCATTTTTGCCATGTCGACAATCATCATCATGTTGAAATATTCCTGCACGATGGTCTGCGAGATGTCGAGAATGTTGATGTCGTTTTCTGCAAGATAAGTACACACCTTGGCAATGATACCCACAGTATCCTTACCAACAACTGTAATAATCGTTCTGTTCATTAATGGATTCCTTTAAAATGGGTTTGAATTTGTTTGACAAAAGTACAATATTCTTGTCAAATGACCAAATAAATGGTAGAAAAACAATAAAAACAAGCAGATTTTGCCATAAAAAATGTTTTTCTCTTCGCAGAATCGGATATTTACTTTATCTTTGCAGGAAGATAAGTTGCATCTCAGCCATGCTGTCAAGCAAGTTTATTGTTTGCATTCGACTTGCATAGTCTTCACAATTATAATATAATATGAAACGACGACTATACATTTTTTCCATTTGGGTAGCCATGATGGGTATGTTCCTCTCGACGATGATGCTCCATCATCATCACTACGAGCGTATCTGTATGGCTTTGGAGGTGTGTAGTCTGGATGGAAGTCTGAATGATGAGCATACAGAGCATCATGATACAGAGCACGATGGATGTCAGGTGAATCAGATGCACCATTTCTTAGTCAAGAACAAAGTGGCGAAGTCTACTGTCAGATTGGTTCTTGATGCCAGTCAGCAGACCTTTGTTCGTCCTGCTGATGTTCGTTTCTTCTGTCTTTCTGCCCGGGTGGCAACAGAGTGGGAGACTGCTACTTTGCTTTTGCCCGAAGAATCATGTTCAGCTCTCAGCAGGCGTGGCCCTCCTTTATTTTTCTCTTGATTGGATTATTATAGACCCTTTTGTTGCCCTTGTAGGTTAAATTTTTTGAGGGCCTAAGGTAAAGTGTGTGTTGTGTGCAAGGCCTGGAGTATGCAAAAAGTTGCATACGGAACTTTTGTAGCTTTGCAGCTAATAACTAAACAAGCAAGTGAAATGATAAAAAGAATATTGATAGTAGTGGCAGCGACAGCTGTCGCCATCTTGAGCTTCATGCTTTGGCAAAAGTCACAAGCGGAGGATTCTCATGGCGAGCATGACCATGAGGAGCATGTGGATGTGGAGAACATACTGTTGAACGACCGACAAATCAAGGCAGTCGATCTGGAGTGGGGAAATGTGGAAACACGTGAGCTTGATGCTACGATACAAGTTGACGGTTCTTTGGTGCTTCGTGCACAAAACGTCGGAATGGTGACTTCGCTGATGGGGGGCGTGGTAAAGAATATTTATGTAAAGGAAGGTAAGTATGTGGCAAAAGGGCAAGTTGTAGCAACGGTGGAAAACACTGATGTCCTGTCGCTGCAGCGTGAATACTTTACCACTTATCAGGAGTGCAAGTCTGCCCGACAGGAAATGGAACGGCAGAAACTGTTGGCCACCAATGGCGCAGGTGTGAAGAAAAATATGCAGACGGCGCGTAAGGACTATCTGGTGGCTCGTGCCAGTATGGTAGGTATTGCCCGTCAATTGCATCAGGTAGGCATTTCTGCAGCATCGGTGGCCAAGGGGCATTTTACGCCAGTTTTCCCTTTGCGTGCTCCTGTAAGTGGAACGGTGAGCGAACTCACAGCTTCGTTGGGAAGCTATGCCGACATGCAAACTCCTTTGATGAAGATAAACAACAACAAAGCGGTGGAATGTGACCTCAACGTGTTTGAGAGGGATATAGACAAGATAAAAAATGGTAACCGAGTGTTCATCTCCCTTACCAATCAGCCTGGTGTGAAGCTGACAGGCAGGGTGTATGGCATGAACGAAAGTTTCAACAAAGGTACCAAGAGCGTGGCAGTGCATGTCAAACTCGATGCTGTACCAGGCGTCAAGCTTTTCGATGGCATGTATGTGTCGGGGCGGATAGCCACTGGCCGACAAACATGTTTTGCACTGCCCGATAAAGCTATTGTGAGTGCTGATGGCAAGCAGTATGTTTTTGCCTTGAACCATGAGCCCCAAAATGGAGAGTACAGTTTCTCGCGCCATGAGGTGACGACAGGTGTCAGCGCTGATGGTTATACAGAGGTGACGCTTTGCGAGCATATCAAGAAGGGACTGAAGATAGTTACCGACAATGCTTTCTATCTGGCCTCGATGACAGGCGAGCATGGTGATGAACACTAAATGGGGTAAAACAAAAGCGCATCACAATGTTTCAGAAACTTATTACTTATTCGATACACCATAAGATGGTGGTCGGAATCCTCACGGTAGTTTTGGCTATATGGGGTATTTGGTCGTTGATACATCTTCCTTTTGATTCAACTCCCGATATTACCAACAACCAGGTGCAGATTATCACACAGGCACCTTCGCTTGGTGCCCAGGAAGTAGAGCAGTATATCACCAGTCCGATAGAGATGGCACTTGCTAATATTCCCCGGCAGGAAGAACGAAGAAGTATTTCACGCAGTGGTTTGTCGGTAATAACGCTTGTCTTCGATGATGCAGCCGACATTTATTGGGCACGTTCGCAAATCAGTCAGGTGCTCGAGGCCGTAGTCAAAGAGTTGCCAGCTAATGCCGATACCGAATTGGGGCCTATAGCTACGGGCTTGGGTGAGATATTCCATTATACGGTACGCCCCGAGAAAGGCTATGAGAATCGCTATACACTCACTCAGTTACGAACCATCCAAGACTGGATAGTACGCAAACAGTTGGCAGGAACGCCTGGTGTGGCTGAGGTCAGCGGATGGGGAGGTTACGTAAAGCAGTATGAAGTGGCGGTCAATACCAATCAACTGAATGCCAATGGCCTTACGATCAGCGACTTGTTTGATGCCTTGAAGCGTAATAATGCTAATACAGGCGGAAGCTATATAGAGCAGAATTCCAATCAGTATTACATTCGTGGATTGGGTGTGGTGAAATCGTTCGATGATATTGCCAACATCACAGTCAAGACGATAGGAGGCACTCCTGTAGGGATAAAGGACGTGGCAAAGGTGCAGGAAGGACACGCCACACGTTTCGGAGCTGTTACAAGAAACGGCGAGGGTGAAGTGGTGGCTGGAATAGCCATCATGCTGAAAGGGGAAAACTTTCAGCAGGTTATCAAAAACGTGAAGGAACGTATCGCTCAGATACAGAAATCTTTGCCGGAAGGCGTGATAATAGAACCCTTTATTGATCGCACCAACTTGGTGAAGCGAGTGGAGGGAACCATTGCCCATAATTTGATAGCGGGCGGACTCATTGTCATCTTCGTTTTGGTCATCTTCTTGGGTAACTGGCGTGCCGGACTCGTAGTGGCGAGTGTTATTCCATTGAGTATGCTCTTTGCCTTTGCCTTGATGAAAGCTTTCGGTGTAGATGGCAACTTGATGAGTTTGGGAGCTATAGACTTCGGAATGATTGTCGATTCGGCAGTTATCATTGTCGAGGCTGTGGTGACCCATATCAACAGGGGCGAGTTCTCACAACCTGGTGTACGTGCTACTTATATAGCCAGACATACGGAAAGAGGAGGGTTTGCATTAACACAGGAAGAGATGGATGCAGAGGTTCATTATTCAGCCTCCCGTATCCGGCAGAGTGCTGCCTTCGGTGAAATAATCATCATGATAGTGTATATTCCACTAATGACGCTTGTTGGAATCGAAGGTAAGATGTTCCGCCCCATGGCATTCACCGTTTTCTTTGCCATCTTGGGCGCCTTCATTCTATCGCTTACTTATGTTCCCATGGCAAGCAGCCTTTTCCTGAGCCGTAAGGTGCATACGAAAGCTTCGTTCTCCGACAGGATGATCAGCCAACTTCAGACTTGGTATCGTCCCGTTTTGGAATGGGTGTTGCGCCGTCGCGAGGATGTGATTACCGTTGCCGTGTCGCTTTGTTGTGTAAGTGTGGTTGCGCTCAAGTTTCTGGGCGGCGAGTTTATCCCGAGTCTTGACGAGGGTGACTTTGCCGTGGAGATGAGTATGGCACAAGGTACATCGCTCTCTCAGATGGTGGAGACCTGCACAAAGGCAGAGAAACTCTTGAAGTCTGAATACCCAGAGGTAAAGCAGGTGGTGAGTCGTATAGGAAGTGCCGAGATTCCCACCGACCCGATGCCAGTGGAGCGGGCAGACATCATGGTGGCATTGAAGCCAAAGGCAGAATGGACTTCGGCCACGACCACTAATGAGCTGATGGAGAAGATGGAGGCTACGCTGAAGAATATTCCTGGTATGGAAGCGGAATTTTCGCAGCCCATACAGATGCGCAACAATGAGTTGCTTACGGGCATTAAGCAAGACGTGGCCATTAAGATTTTTGGCGATGACCTCAACAGTCTCATCCAGCAAGCTGAGAAGGTGGGCAAGATGATTAGCAAGGTGAGAGGAGTTAGCGGAGTCATGGTGGAACAGGTGGCAGGTTTGCCACAGATACAGGTAAGGTGCAACCATGGGCGCATGGCAGAGTATGGAGTCAGCGTGGACGATGTGAACCGGGTGCTCGAGACGGCTTTTGCTGGTGGAACAGCTGGAGTTGTGTTTGAGGGTGAGAGAAAGTTTGACATCGTGCTGCGACTCGATAAAGATGTGCGCAACATAGAGTCGTTGCAGACGCTTGCAATTCCTGTGAATACAGGACAACAAGAAGGCTCGGCTGCTGTTACTGTTCCTTTGTGCCAGTTGGCTGATATTGTCTACGAGTCGGCTCCAGCCCAGGTCTCTCATGAGGACGGAGCCCGTCGCATTTATGTGGGATTTAATGTGAAAGGACGTGATGTGCAGAGCACTGTCGATGAAATTCAGCGCTTACTCGATAGTAAGTTGCACTTGCCCGATGGTTATTATTATACCTATGGCGGCGAGTTCAAAAACTTGCAGAGTGCTGTTAACCGATTGATGATAGTTGTTCCTTTGGCACTTGTCATCATTCTTTTATTGCTATATGCCACGGTGAAGAGTATTCGCGAGTCACTCTTTGTATTCTCTGCCATTCCTTTTGCTGCCATAGGTGGAGTGTGGGCACTGTGGTTGCGCGACATGCCTTTCTCCATCTCGGCAGGGGTTGGCTTCATTGCTCTCTTTGGTGTGTCTGTGCTCAACGGCATAGTACTTATCGGACAAATGAACCAAATGCAACGAGAAGGTGTGGCTGATGTGCAAAAGCGCATCATCGACAGTTGTATGATTCGTCTTCGCCCTGTGCTTATGACGGCATTGGTGGCTTCTATGGGCTTTCTGCCTATGGCACTCTCGCATGGCGATGGTGCTGAGGTGCAGCGTCCTTTGGCTACTGTTGTCATTGGTGGACTCATCACTTCGACATTGCTCACTCTCATAGTCCTGCCAGCCATCTATAAAATATTCACGAAGGAAAACAAAGAGCAAGAAGTGAGGAATGAGAAACTAATAATGAGGAATAAGTGAGGAGTGAAGATCTGGTCTCCTTATACCTTATTATATAAAAGAAAGAAAAATGAAAAGAATGAATGCAATTATTTTAGGGCTCTGTGGTATATTTTTGTTGCCTCAGGTTGCCCAGTCGCAAACTCGGAAGGTGAGTCTGCAGGACTGTATCGATATAGCTGTGGCAAGAAATCCACAGATGCAGGCTGCCAACAAGGCTGTAGAACGTGCCAAGGCTTTGCAGGGGACGGCATGGGAAATAGACAAGACCGAACTTTCGCTATCGCAAGACCCAACGTCTGGCGGAAGTCCCGACAATGCTCTTTCCTTATCGCAAAGTGTCGAGTTTCCTACGTATTATATAGCGCGTCACAAACAGCTGAAGGCTGAGACACAAGCCGAGAGGAGCAAGGCTGTTGTTGTGCGACAGTTGCTCGAGAACGAAGTCAAGACTGCTTATTATCAGGCTGTCTATTTGGCAGAACGGCTTCGTGTGCTTGAGAGCCAGGACAGCTTGTTGGCTCAGTATCGCCAGCTGGCAGAGAAGCGGTACAAGGCTGGTGAAACACGTCAGTTGGAACTGCTTTCTGCGGAGCGCTTGCTACGTGAGAACAAGATGGAAGTATTGGCGGCACTTAATGAATTGGAGACAGCACAGCTCTTGCTATCGCGTCTTTTGGGTAGCAAGGAGACTGTGGAGCCCAAGGATGAGATATTGCTTCCGCTCGACTGGCAGCAGACTTCCTATAACTACAGCCAAACTCCAGACGGGCAATATTCTCTTGACCGGCTGAATGCTTCCGACCAGGCAGTGCGCTTGGCTAAGAATAGTTTTGTTCCATCACTCAGCCTTGCATTGCGCAACCAGCTTGTCATCAGCTCATGGGATCCATACAATCAGAATCGAAGGCGCTTTGAAGGTGGCAACTTCATGGGTTTCGAGGTGGGTGTAGGAATTCCACTCTTTTATGGCGCTACCAGGGCCAAGGTGAAGGCTGCAAAGAAGAAACGCGAGATTGTTGCCTTGGAAATGAAGGAACAGGAGCAGGTGCGCCAGCAAGAGTATCTTTCAGCCTTGAGTCGTATGAATGCTGCTTATGCGAGGTATACTTACTATAATGAGGAAGGCAGACAAAGATCTGGCAAGATGGTAGAGCAAGGATTCTTGGCATACAGTCAGGGGGAAATTTCTTATTTGGAATATATGAATGTCCTGCAGGAACGCATCGACATGCGACTCAAGCGGGCTTCGGCCCTCAATGACTATAACCAAAGTGTCCTTGTGGTGGAAAAAATCTGTGGCAAATAGTGAGGTTGCTTGCTCGTAAAGAGTGCTGCTATTTCTTTGATTGAGTGTTGTTTATCGTGCAAATATGTGGCGCTTATCGTTCAATATGATGAAAAATTCATGGAATTAAGATAAAAATTTGGTTGTTACGAAATCTTTTATTATTTTTGCCATCAGAAAAGTTTTGAAAAATTCAGCAAAAAACAATAGTGATGAAACAAACAATTTTGGTGACGGGTGGTACGGGGTTTATTGGAAGCCATACCACCGTGGAGTTGCAGCAGGCAGGCTACAACGTGGTGATAGTAGACAATCTGTCCAATTCTAAGATAGAAGTACTGGACGGTATTGAGAAGATAACAGGCGTGCGTCCTGCTTTCGAACAGGTAGACTTGCGCGATAAGGCAGCCACCGAGGCGGTGTTCCAGAAATACCCCGATATACAGGGTATCATTCATTTTGCTGCCAGCAAGGCAGTGGGGGAAAGTGTGCAGAAGCCTCTGTTGTATTATTATAATAATGTGGTGTCGCTCATCAACTTACTCGAACTCATGCCTAAGTACGACGTGAAGGGCATCATTTTCTCTTCTTCCTGCACGGTGTATGGACAGCCCAAGCCTGAGGATTTGCCAGTGACCGAAGACGCTCCTCACCAGAAAGCAACATCGCCTTATGGCAATACTAAGGAAATCAACGAGCAGATTATAGCAGACTATATCCATAGTGGAGCCAACGTGAAAAGTATCATACTGAGATATTTCAATCCGATAGGTGCTCATCCAAGTGCCGAGATTGGCGAACTTCCCAATGGAGTACCCAACAACCTCATTCCTTATGTCACTCAGACAGCCATGGGCATCCGCAAGGAATTGACCATCTTCGGAAATGATTATAATACACCTGATGGTACCTGCATACGTGACTATATTTATGTGGTCGACCTCGCCAAGGCTCATGTGGCAGCTATGGCTCGCGTGATCGACCAAGAAACAGAACCTATTGAATATTTCAATATTGGAACAGGTAAGGGCAACTCAACACTTGAGATTGTGGAGACCTTTGAACGTGCCACAGGTGTAAAGCTCAATTGGAAGTATGGTCCTCGTCGTGAGGGTGACATCGAGAAGATATGGGGCGACTGCACCAAGGCAAACAAGGTGTTGGGTTGGAAGGCTGAAGCCAATCTCGATGATGTCCTCGCCTCTGCATGGAAATGGCAGCAAAAGTTAAGAGCTGATGGCATTATGTAATGCGCAAGCGTTAAATATTCTGAAAAGTGAGAACTTGGCCCGATGATACAGGTCATAGTTCTCACTTTTTTCTTAATTTTGCAAAAAGAATTATTTAAAAAATATACGTATATGAGGAAAAACATACTTGTTCTTTTGTTTGCGTTAAGCTTATTGGCTGTTTTTCCACAGCGCATGAGCGCCGCAGCAAATATTGAAATTATAGACAATGACTTCCAGAAAATAGCCATAACGGTAACAAATAGTGGGGTGTTGCATGTTATAGGAGCCAACGGCCTTGTGCTGCAGGTTTATAATGTGCTTGGTGTAAGAGTTGTTTCCATGAAGGTGGAAGGCAACGACAAGCGTATAGACTTGCCGTTGAAGTCTGGCTGTTACATTGTCAAGGTAGGCAATGTGGTACGCAAGATTTCTATCAACCGATAGGTTGTTTTTCCTGGCATTGTTATGGACAGTTGCTGCTTTTTCTCTCACTGGATGTCAGGAACATGAGCCTAATTCCAACAGAGGGGTTACAGTAGAGTCGTTTAGGGAGTTTTCTAAGCCGGGGCAGACTATCAACTCGCATCATATACGTAATTTTATTGACAGTTTGATGGGGACAGACAAGGACTCTACGGTGGCAGATTACCATACCCGCAGCTATTATTTAAACGGTGGCAGGTTCTTGTGGATTGACCGCAAGGGTGTGGATAGTCGTGCTGATACTTTGCTTTATTGGCTAAGGAGAGTGGGCGAGATGGGGTTCTCTACACGCAGCTTTTGTGTGGAAAACGTGGAGCAAGACCTTCATTCTGTTCGTGTGCTTCAGCTCGACAACACGCATCATGGCAATGTCAATGCCGTATTGGCGCGATTGGAATACCAACTCACCAAGGCATACTTTCGTTATGTGGCAGGTCAGCGCTTTGGCTTCACGAACCCTTCTTATCTCTTGAATCGTATTGATATGATGGAGCCAAGTCGCTACGATTCGGTACAGCATCCTGTGTGCTATCGCGTTCTCTTCGACATTCCTATAGAGCATGCCAGTCGTGACTTCTTCCTAACGGCTATTAGGAAGGTGGAAATCGACTCGTTGGGAGCATTTCTTTCTGCGGTGCAGCCACGCTGTGAGTTCTTTCATGCTTTGCAGAAACGTCTGACTGGGGCGCAGAGCGACAAGAACCTGCGTGCAAAGATACTCTGCAACATGGAACGGTGTCGATGGAGGGAGAAAGATCCTATGCAGAACCACAGTAAGTTTGTTGTGATTAACCTTCCGTCGAAGCACCTTATGGCAATCAATCATCGCGACACGCTTTCCATGCGCATAGGCTTTGGTAGTCTCAAGACCAAGACCCCGTTACTTACCAGCCGTATCAAGCGTATGGAGGTAAACCCACAATGGGTGATTCCTCGGAGCATCATCGACAACGATGTGGCTCATCATGCAGGCAACAGGCATTACTTCGATAGTCACAATTTTTATGTTGTCGACCGCAAGACAGGAAAATCTGTAGACTTCTCACAGGTCACATCCTCCATGTTGCGCAATCACGACTATTATGTGGTGCAACGAGGAGGCAAGGGCAATAGTTTGGGGCGGCTCATATTCCGGTTCGACAATGATTTTTCTGTTTTCTTGCACGACACCTCCAGCCGGAGTGTTTTTAAACGTGAAGACAGAAGTGTGTCTCATGGGTGTGTGAGGGTGGAGAAACCTTACGAACTTGGTGTGTTCCTGATGCACGAGAAGAACCAGCTACTTATGGATAAGTTGAAGTACTCGATGACAGCTGACTCTTTTGCCAACCGAAGGATGATAGTGAGGAATATCAAGATAGAGCCACAGGTGCCTCTCTATATCACCTATTTTACCCTTTATCCGATGGCTGGCGGACTCATGGCAGAGTATGCCGATGTTTATGGCTTTGACAGGGTAATATACTCAGCGCTGCGCCCTTACTTATGATGATTAAAAGACAGAGGATGACTATAAGTGACAAGGATATAACTGACATGATAGCAGAACCCCTCACCAGAAGTGCGGGGTTCGAGGCTCTTGTGCGTCAGTATAGTGAACCACTGTACTGGAAGATTCGTCGTATTGTCATCTCTCACGAAGATGCCGATGATGTGCTGCAGAATACTTTCTTGAAGATATGGAAGAGTATTGGCACCTTTCAGGGAAAATCAACCCTTTCCACCTGGCTTTATCGTATCGCCATCAACGAAGCCTTGGATTTCCTTCGTCATCAACGCCAGTCTGCCATGTCGAGCGTCGATGATAACAAGAAAATGGCTAATCAACTCATGGCAGACGATTATTTTGATGGCGATCGCATGCAGGCATGGTTACAGGAGGCTGTGGCTCGGCTGCCCGAAGTACAGCGCACCGTATTTGTCATGAAATACTTTGACGAGATGAAATATTCTGAGATAAGCGAAGTCTTGGGTACCAGCGAGGGAGCCCTCAAGGCGTCTTATCACCTGGCAGTGAAAAAAATAACAGAATATTTGAAGCGATTTGATTAAACCAAATATTTTTATATTCGTCTATATATAAAAAATAAGTAGAAAAAATCATGATAAAAGAAGAACAGATATTGAAATCCAAATATGGTACACAGAATTGCTTCCGTGTGCCTGATGGCTATTTTGATGAGCTTGCATTGCATGTCATGGCTTCTGTACCAGAGTCGCAGGCTGCTTTTGACTTGGAGCCAAAGTCTGTTTCACGGGGTGCTCGCATTGTTCACATGTGGCATCGCGCAGCAGTACGCAAGGTGGCTGTTGTAGCTTGTGCGGTTCTGCTCTTAGGAGTCGCTACCATAGGTGTCAGCACATCGTTTTCCCCAAGTCAGGCAGGCAAGTCTGCTGTAAGTACAGGTTGGACTTCTTCGATGATGCATTCTGAAGATAGTTCTTTTGATGAGGTTGCCGATTATACCATGCTCGACAATCAGGATATTTATGCCTCCTTATTGTCAGAGTCGGGAGGTTTTTAATGTGGTGATTTTTATGAGTTGGAGCAAGATGAAAACTAAGATGATATCCAAGATGCTAAGGAGAGGTTTTCTTATAGCCCTGCTGTTTGTATTTGGACTTTCTGCTGCCAATGCGCAACATAAGAGGCGTCCTCATTTTGACCCGAAGCGTTTTGAGGCAGAATTAGAGCAGTTTATCACCATCAACGCCTGCCTTACTCCAAGGGATGCTGCTAAGTTTTTCCCGGTTTACAGGCAGATGATGAAAAGGCAGCGTATGATATTTGATGAAATGCGACGTTTGCATCATATTGATACTCGCAACAACGCGACTTGCGCCAATGCCATACGTCGTCAGGATGAGTTGGACGTGGAAATAAAGCTGTTGCAACAGGACTACCATTCCCGTTTTATGCTTATCTTGCCAGCAGGAAAAGTAATGAGCATCATCAAGGCAGAGGAAAAATTCCATCGCCAGATGTTCAAGCGCATGCGTCCTAAATGATGCTTCTTTGTGAAGTTACTTGGTGCACCATATAGAGAAAAGGCTATGCCACAGGGTGACCTGTATGGTATAGCCTTTTTTTGCTGAGATTAAAGTTTTCTTATTTAAAGTTTTGCTGTCTCAGAAATAAGTTATAACTTTGCACAGCAGAACCGAAAATTATATAATATATATATTTATGTATAGGACAAACACTTGTGGAGAGCTTCGACTCTCTGATGCCGGCAAGAAAGCAACTCTTGCTGGATGGGTACAGCGCACAAGGAAGATGGGTGGTATGACATTCGTTGACTTGCGCGACAGATATGGCATCACTCAGTTGGTTTTCAATGAGGCCGATGATAAGTCGTTATGTGATGCAGCCAACAAGTTGGGACGCGAATACTGCATTCAGGTAAAAGGAGTGGTAAGTGAGCGTCAGAGCAAGAATCCTAAGATTGAAACTGGCGACATCGAGATCTTAGTAAAAACTCTTGTGGTGCTCTCTGAGAGTGCTACGCCTCCTTTCACCATAGAGGACAATACTGATGGTGGTGATGATATTCGTATGAAATATCGTTATCTTGACTTGCGCCGTCCTGTTGTTCGCAAGAATTTGGAGTTGCGTCACAGGATGACGATTCTTATACGTAACTTCCTTGACAATCATAATTTCATGGAGGTGGAGACACCTGTTCTGATTGGTAGTACACCTGAGGGTGCGCGAGATTTCGTCGTTCCTTCACGCATGAATCCTGGTCAGTTCTATGCTTTGCCTCAGAGTCCTCAGACACTGAAGCAACTCCTTATGGTGGCAGGTTTCGACCGTTACTTCCAAATAGCTAAGTGCTTTCGTGATGAGGATCTTCGTGCGGACCGACAGCCTGAGTTTACACAGATAGACTGTGAGATGAGTTTCGTGGATCAAGATGATGTCATCAACCTCTTCGAGGAGATGGCTCGTCATCTCTTCCGCGAGATCCGTGGTATAGAGTTGCCCAAGCTTCAGCAGATGACCTGGGTCGAGGCTATGAAGCGTTTCGGCAGTGACAAGCCTGACTTACGCTTCGGCATGGAGTTTGTAGAGCTCAAGGAGGCATTTGCTGGTAAGGGTAGTTTTTCTGTCTTCGATGAGGCTGAGTATATCGGTGGTATCTGTGTGCCGGGCTGTGCCCACTATAGTCGTAAGCAGCTCGATGAGCTGGCCGATTTTGTAAAACGTCCACAGGTAGGAGCCAAGGGCTTGGTTTATATCAAATATAATGCCGATGGTACAGTGAAAAGCAGCGTCGACAAGTTCTATAAGCCAGAGGTGTTGGCTGAAATAAAGACAGTGATGGGTGCTAAGGATGGCGATTTGGTGTTGATTCTTTGTGGCGACAATGCCAACAAGGTTCGCATTCAGCTTTGTACACTGCGTCTTGAGATGGGCGATCGCCTCGGTCTTCGCGATAAGAATGTATTTAAGTGCCTTTGGATTATAGACTTCCCTCTCTTTGAGTGGAGCGATGAGGAACAGCGTCTTATGGCTACTCACCATCCATTCACCATGCCTAATCCTGATGACATCCCATTGCTGGATGAACATCCAGAGCAGGTACGTGCCAAGGCTTACGATTTCGTATGTAATGGTATTGAGGTGGGTGGCGGCTCACTTCGTATTCACGACACAAAGTTGCAGGAGAAAATGTTCGAAGTTCTCGGCTTCACTCCCGAACGTGCTGAGGCACAGTTTGGCTTCTTGATGAATGCCTTCAAGTATGGTGCACCACCTCACGCAGGTTTGGCATTTGGACTTGATCGCTTTGTTAGCATCCTGGCTGGCCTCGATAGTATTCGCGATTGCATTGCTTTCCCAAAGAACAATTCTGGCCGTGATGTGATGCTTGATGCACCTTCTTATCTCGACCAGAAACAACTCGATGAGTTACATATAAATATTGGTGCTAAAGAGTAAAAATTCTTTTAAAAAATCTATAAATGCCGCATTTGCTTGATATAAGTCAAGAAATGCGGTATTTTCTTAGAAAAATGATAGATTTAGCTTTTAAATTGGTATATAATCGAATAAAAATATTAAATTTGCAAAAAGTATGATTGAATACTCCAAAAGTGTGAGTTTAATTAAATTACTAAGGACATGGCAGAAAAGAAAACAACAAAGACAGCTGTGAAGAAGACAACTACTGCTACAGCTGCAAAGAAGGCTCCAGCAACCAGGAAGGCTACTGCAGCAAAGAAAGAAGTTCTTTACTTGAACGAGGAGAACGCAGGTTTCAAAGCCGGTGATGTTTACCAGGCCTTGGCAGCTGCAGGTAAGGCTCTCTCACTCACTGAGATTGCGAAATCTGCTAATATTACCTCAGAGGATGCAATCTTGGGTATTGGGTGGCTTCTGAAAGAAGGTAAAATTAGAAATGAGGACAACAAGTTGGTTCTCGCTTAAATAGGACACTTTACGAAGAGCCGCATCTCTATCAAGGATAGTTAGGTGCGGTTCTTTTATCTTTATATCCGATTGATTTATTTTATATATATTATCCTTTTTTATGAACTACGATTATGAGATTCTTGCTGTTCTTACAAGGGCAGGTGAGAAAGGACTCAAATTGGAACATATTGCACGGCACGTGTACAATACCTGTAATTCCATGTTTACACCATTGAATTACAAGGATGTCTATGCCTATGTGTCGCAGTATTTGGCAAAGAGTGGCAAGAATCAGAGTTCATGTGTTCAGAAAACAGGATATGGTGTGTACCGTCTTAACTATGCTATGGCAGAGGCTCGACAGCTCATGTTGCAGTTTGGCAGTCATCCTGTACTGGAGGAATTGCCGAAGAAAATTTTTTCAGACTCTTCTCTCTCTCTCTTTGGAGATGATGATTTTTAGGTGATGGGATGTTCTGTGAATTTAGCATTAATAGTCAGTTTTTTTGCGTTTGTAGTCTTTATCTTTTCGAAAAAATGCATAATTCCGGAAAGAACCAAGCAAGTTTTTTATTCTACAGGCTTATAATTCGGAAATTTTGTCTAAATTTGCAGCCGTTATTTAAATAAGAAACTATCAATATGAAATCGAGTAAGCATTCCGTACTTTTTATATGCTTGGGTAACATTTGTCGTTCGCCTGCCGCCGAAGGTATTATGAAAGCCAAGGTGAAGGAGAGGGGAATGGCTGGGCAGTTCTTTATAGATTCAGCAGCCATTGGCTCTTGGCACGTAGGTCAGTTGCCCGATATTCGTATGCGCCGTTGTGGCGCTGCCCATGGCTATTGCTTCGATAGTCATGCCCGGCAGTTTGCTAAGTCAGACTTTGCCAAGTTCGACTATATTATAGTGATGGATAATGATAATTATCATGCTATCAAAAGCATGGCCTCTTCGGATGAAGAGCGCAAAAAGGTGGTTTGTATAGCCAATTATCTGCATCGGCATTGTGACTATACTGCCGTTCCAGATCCTTACTATGGTGATGAACCTGATTTTGAACTTGTCATCACCTTGCTGGAGGATGCTATCGAGGGACTGATAGAAGAGGTGGTAAAAAGATAGAAGAACCAAAAGGTTAAAAAGGCTTGTTACTGAGATTTTAAAGATAAAACGGATTATAATAATGGTATATGTAAAAGCAAGGTAATGCAATAAATAAGTACTAATAAAAATATAATAAGGTAAAAATGCAAGAATTGTTGTTTTTAGGCGGATTCATCGTCTTTATCGTAGCAATACTGTTGGTGGATATGCTTGCCATCGACCGCAAGGCGCATGTTGTGTCTATCAAGGAGGCTGGAATATGGACCGCAGTATGGATTGTCTTGGCGTTGGGCTTTTCTGTTTTTCTATGGTTTCATGGCGACATGGTACATGGAATTCATAATTTTAACGACCTTCAGTCAGTAGCTACGCGCTATGCTTCTCATCTTCAACTGAATCCGGATGATTTTGAGAGCAGTTTGCACCAGTATCGCAAATATATGACTATAGCCTATATTTCTGGTTATCTGATAGAGAAGACGTTGTCTGTAGATAACCTATTCGTGATGATGATGATTTTTACAGCATTTGGTGTCGACAAGAAACAATATCAGCATGTGCTCAACTGGGGCATCATGGGAGCCATAGTGCTTCGTTTTGTCTTTATCTTCTTGGGTGCTGCTATTATCAGTCGTTTCGATTGGGTGTTATTGGTCTTCGGTGTATTGCTTATGTACAGCGGTATCAAGATGTATCTTGACCGTAACAAGGAGGCGCATGTCGATACAGCCAATCATCCTGTGGTAAAGTTCTGCTCCAAGTATTTTCACTTAAAGCCTTTGGTAATCACGGTATTGGTGATAGAGTTCAGTGATTTAATTTTCGCTTTCGACAGCATTCCTGCTGTGTTCTCTGTATCGCTCGATCCTTATGTGGTATTCTTCTCTAACATTTTTGCCATTTTAGGTTTGCGTGCTATGTTCTTCCTCTTGGCAGCTGTTGCCGACAAGTTCAGGTATCTGAAGACAGGTGTTTGCTTCCTGCTGTTGTTTATTGGTTTGAAACTTCTTGTTCACGAATCTTTCGAGATAGATGCTGTGGCTTCGCTGCTCATCATCTTGGCTGTGATCGTGGTAAGCATAGGTGCTTCGTTGGTTATTCCGCAAAAACAGAAGCAGAATGAATAGATGTTTGTGATGTTTTGCCGTCAAGGCTCTGCAAACAGAATGAAAGCAAGGAAGTTACCCACCCGAAAGCAAGAGTGCTGCCACTTATCCATAGTGGCAGTTTATATTAGTTGCTACTTATCTCCAAATTGGATTTTCCTTCCATCCTCTTGTGAAGCCAATCATGAAAAAAGGATATTACGCAACTTCTTGTCAAACTCATATCGTTCTATGATTGTGTTGAAACTTGTGCCATTAATGAAATGCCCAGTATAAGCATCCAACATATCCACCCAATAATATTTCAAGCGGAAATAGCTAATCCTTGACAAATATGAAATGGCATTTTGCTCGTCATTGAACACCATACCCTTTTCTTTAAGTCGGAATAATTGTTCTTGTATTGTTCTTGGTCTCTGATTCATTGTCTATATATAAAAAATGACTCGCTTGCAGTTCTGATGGGATGCAAACGAGTTCTGTTGCTGCAAAGATACAAATAAATATTGATAATACAAACTTTTTGGTAGAAAATCAGCTAAAAATAAAATTTTCATACATATTTATGTCTGTTTTTTAGATTCTGCTAACTAACATATAGTCCTTCAAAACATTTTTCTTGGTTAATGCTGCAATCTATACAATAAATTCAAATGCCTATCGTTCTTTAGCTATAACATAAAAATAGAAACATATGAAAGTATCAACAAAACAAGGCTATAAACCGCCTTAAAATTCGTCAGGGTTTATCAGAGGATAGTTTTCCTTACATCTTTGAAATATTCCCATATAAGCCTACGGCATACAGTGCCTTGTCCGTACCATCAAATACTTCTATGGCAAGATGGGCGATGTGACGAAGACCCACCGCACGATGATTCTGCCTAACCAGGCGATAGCAACCTATGTGACGCAATGGACTTACGACAGCCACAACCGTCTGTTGGAGATGATTTATCCTGATGAGGAGAAGATTACTTACTCTTACAATCTCGGTGGTCAGCTTGAAAAGGTTCATGGCTACAAGTCATACGGCTACGATTATGTGAGCAAGATTGGCTATGACAAGTTCGAGCAGCGCACATACTTGAAGTATTGCAACGGTGCAGAGACATTCTACACCTACGACCCACAGCGTCGTAGATTGCAGAACCTCACGGTGAATAGTGGTGGCAACACCATTATGGATAACGCCTACACTTACGATGCAGTAAGCAATGTGCTTAGTGTTGTAAACGGTGCGTCAGTTCCACAGAGTGGCAAGGCTGGCGGACAGATGGCACATATCTATACATACGATGCTCTTTATCGCCTTGTCAGTGCAACTGGTACATATGCAGGTGCGGACAACAAGACCGCAAGCTATACTCTTGCGATGGG